>OJEJ01000019.1_pt1 | contig 134412 bp, 120 predicted proteins | sample 1593271 | NCBI WGS metagenome assembly OJEJ01 (sample SAMN05416877, study PRJEB24817) | seawater metagenome | isolation source: Sea water | place: Canada:Atlantic | collected 2013-11
GGTTAATCGGTTAATCGGTTAATCGGTTAATCGGTTAATCGGTTAATCGGTTAATCGGTTAATAAAAAGGTAATAAACACCCTACCAATAGTTATTTATGCATTTTAAATAAATCCTAGGCATAAAAAGCGCAGGCAAATGCCTGCGTTTTATAATTTAATAAAATAAGATTAATGAAGTGCCGCTGTAAATGGAATACTTTTACAAATTTCAGCCTCAGCAACTAATAACTCTTCTAAACGCACGTCTACTTCTTCTTTGTCAAAGTATTCGTAGGCTAGCTCTACAAATAAGTTTTTGTGCTTTTCTTCTGATTTAGCAATGGCTACATAAAACTCTTTTTCTTTACCTTCAGGTAATGCTTGCGCAACTAATGAAAAACGTTCATGTCCGCGAGCTTCAATTACACCGCCAACTAATAACCTATCCATTAAAAAGCCATCACGTCCGTGCCTAAATAAAGCACGAATTTGCTTTATGTACGGATCTTTTTGGTCATCACCCAGTGTTGTGTCGCGTTCAGTTAATAGCTTGAGTACTTGTTTAAAATGAATAAGCTCTTCAAGTGCTAAATCGGTCATTGCTTTTACAAGTTTACGCTTGTCTGGGTAATGCGAAAGCATTGAAATAGCCATGCCTGATGCTTTTTTTTCAGCAGCCGCATGATCTTGCAAAAAGGTGTTAAAGTCGGCAAGTACAGCCTCGGTCCATTCAAATGGCGTTTGGTATTTTAATTCAAACATAATTAATACTACTTAAAAAATAATGCGGGAATATTAACGTATTTGAAAATAAAAATCTCGCAATAGGTTTTAGTAAAGCAATGCTCTTAAGGCTTAATTTAGATAATTACAGTTGGGAGGTGTAAGGTAAATGTTTATCTATGCGCCCTTTTGCTGTCGACTCTATTTTTAACGGGTGTTTAATATCGTTCCATGCGGTGACTTTTCCGCCCATATTCATTTTATCAAAATCAGTTTTATCACTTTGTATGTTCAAAAAATCACATACTTTTTGATAACTCCCCGCCTTTGCAATATCAATCGATAAAAAGTCAGCTTGTCTTTTTTCAAAATAATACTGTGCAGCATTTAGGTGACGCTTGTAACAGTCAGCTAAGTAACTATCATCACTAATATTTTCAAGAGATAAATTAGAAAAAACATCAAAGTAACACCGTTTTATATGAATATTAAAACCGCCATCTGTACGTGTTAAATTAGTATGCATACGTGTGAGTAATTGCCTAATGGATGGCAACCAAACATCAATTTCTCTTTCCAAATATATAAACTTAGACCCTGGGTAATACTTATCAAGCATTTCATAATCAGTAAATATGGGGGTGTCGGCAATAGCTTTTGCATGGTCAAAGCTAGCTTTTGTGTATGCTGTGTGTGCGGTGGCTAAACCTAATTCTAGTAGTGCGTGGCACACACTAGTTGTGCCTGTTCTCGGTAAGCCTATTACAAATATTTTAGTCATGTACTGTACTTTAATTAGCTATTACGAGTGAGTAATAAAACAAACGCACTTATTATCATAACCAGAAAAGTAGCTACAGTCCCTATTTGACGATATTTTAAGTTTTTTTCTACTATACCTAGGTTGTGAAAAAATCGACCAATTAACAAAGATGCGCCTAAAAGGTGACAATAATGACTGGCTAGACCTTGGTATTCAGCTAAAAATAATAAAATAACGGCAAAAGGTACATATTCCATAAAGTTTGCATGTGCTCTAATTGCACGTTGTAAAACTGAATTACCGTTATCACCTAATGATATTTGCTCTGCTCTGCGAACTTTTATGACATTAAAGCTTAAAAAAATATAAAAAAAAGCGAGTAATGCAGCGTATGTTGAAATAATCACAGTGTGTTCCTATTAGTTTTTTTAAACGCATTAAGTATGCGCAGTGTTAAGCTGTGCAGATAATAACATATAAATTAACGGCTTTATCACAAGTTTAAAGTTCAACTATGATAAGGTGATAGCCATATTTTATACGCAATCATAGGGATTATATGTTTGTTCCTCGCAAAGTGGCCGATAGTTATCGTGAAATGATAAACAGCATTGGCTTTTACCCTTCTGTGCTTTCTGTTGGTTTTTTGTTTTTTGCCATCATTACAATGTCGGTTGAATATTTAGCCCCTGTTGAGCAGTTGAAGTCTTTTATCTCAGTGGTTTTGGTTGATAGCGCAGAAAATGCGCGAACAATTTTAAGTACGCTTGCAGGTAGTATTATCTCATTGACTGTATTTAGTTTTTCTATGGTTATGGTGGTTTTAAACTCTGCTAGTGCGAGTCTATCGCCTCGCGTTGTGCCCGGTTTAATTACTAGAAAGTCTCATCAAATGGTGCTCGGCTTTTACTTAGGCAGTATCATTTACTCTATTATCATGCTTATAAATATTAATAAGTTAGAAGGCGGCAGCACTGCAATTCCGTCTATAGGTGTTTTATTTGCTTTAATTTTTGGCTTGATTTCATTAGGGTTATTTGTATTTTTTATTCATTCTATTTCACGCGCTATCCAAGTCGATAATGTCCTCAATGGTTTGTTTAGCCAGACTAAAAAAGAAATTAAAGCGATCATTAAAAGACAAAAAGAGGCCTCTGTTAGTGAGTTTCCTGATTTTTCAACATGGCACTCCATAAGCAGTAAAACAGAGGGTTACTATAAGGGTGTGCAAACAGATAAACTGTGTGCAATTTTAAAAGAGCACGAAATAAACTTATATATTTCTGTTAACCAAGGATATTTTACAGTAAAAGGTTATCCATTTTTAAAATGTAATGTCGATATAACCCACGATGAAGAGCTCTTAGAAAAAATATTAGATTGCTTTATTTTTTATATAGAAGAGTACATTAGCGACCACTACCGCTATGGTTTAACACAAATATCTGAAATAGCAGTAAAAGCAATGAGCCCTGGCATTAACGATCCAGGTACCGCTGTTAAATCAATTGATATGCTTAGTATTTTACTAATTGAGCGCCTATCTCTTAACGATATAAATTATTCGTTTAAGCACAGTGAAAAAAAACCGCTTTTATATTTACATGAAACCAGTTTTGATGAGTTACTGCATGATAACTTTTCGCCGCTTCGTCATTATGCAAAAGGTGACGCCTACGTAATGACAAATGTATTAGAAGCATTTAAAAATATTTTATTTGTGGCGCACGATAATGAAAAAGCACGCGAAAGCTTATTTAATTATTTATTCGCTATTGTTGATGACATAAACATGAATGTGACTAACGAGTACGACAGGCGCGAAATTTGTAATATGCTAAATTCTATAACACGCATCAATGAGCAACAAGGTAGTCAATTGGTGGCACGTTTTGAGCACCACCAAAATAATTCCTACTCAATATAATAAATAGCGTAACTAGATGCTGTTACCTTAATTTCTCCACTGTGATACGCATCCGGGACATAATTACCGGGTGCACTATCCGCCATTACCATTTCTTTTGCACGCATATAGGGCTGAGTTTGAACATTAAGTGGACTCAACGATGCGTTATATAGTCCTTTTAACGACACATCAAAGTCATCGCTTAATTCTTTAGCCGCTTTTTTAGCATCTTGTATTGCCATTTTTTGAGCTTTTTTATGAAGCTCGTTATAGTTGCTAGCTAAAAATTGGGTATTGTTAATTTGGTTTATGCCGTTATTAACCAAACTTTGTAATAACGTAGGGTATTTACTTATATCAGTAAGTTTGACCGTTAGTGTTCGGGTAATTTTGAAACCGATAAATTCTTGCTGTCCAGTTTGGCGATTGTATTGAGTATCGCGGTGTATATTAATTTGCCCTGCGTTAATGTCAGTGTCTTTAACGCCTAACGTTTTTACTAATTTGATGGCTTTTGCCATAGTGATATCGGCTTTGTTTTTTGCAGCTATTAGGTCTTTATTTACCTCAGTGATACCCACACTCATTTGTACATAATCAGGCATGGTAGTAAGTGTCGCTTGCCCTTTCACATAAATGTGTGGCGCATCGGGTGTTTGGCTGGCAACGGCATTCAAACTAAGTGTGCTTAATGCTATTGCACTTCCAAGAAAAAGTTTTAGTGTGTTCATCATAGAACCCTTTTTGTTTTATACTAATTTGCTTAATTAAGTATGATCGCGGATTTGCATTAGCTCTATTAAAGAGCCTAATGGGTTAACAATAAATGAACAAGCATAAAAAAACAGGCAAGCGCCTGTTTTTTGTTATGTGTTGTAATGCAGGGTTACATAAAATTACTTATACCACTTAAACGCTGCAACGTTTGTAGTTACGGTATTTTGGTAACCAATAATTTTTATCAATGGCTGCCCACAGAGCATCGTCAGAAATTTCCAATGCAACACCCTCTTCAATCGCTTTTTTAGCAATAGCAAATGCAATGCGTTTACTAAGCGTTTCAATTTCTGTTAATGCTGGTAATAAACTGCCTTTACCGCTGTTTGCTCGCGGTGAAGACTCAGCAAGCATTTCACTCGACACGCTAAGCATGGCATCTGTAATGCGTGTAGCCTTAGCTGCAATAACGCCTAAACCAATACCAGGGAAAATATAACTGTTGTTACACTGTGGAATTGGGAAAGTTTCACCATTATATTCAACGGGATCAAACGGGCTACCTGTTGCAACTAATGCTTTACCATCAGTCCATTTAATGACGTCTTCTGGGTGTGCTTCTACCTGTTTAGACGGGTTACTTAACGGGAAAATTATAGGTTGTTCACACGTTGAATGCATTGCACGAATAACTTGCTCTGTAAACAAACCTGGCTGACCCGATACACCAATGAGTATGTCTGGTTTTGCACAATGCATTACATCTAACAATGACGCGTATTCACCACTGTAAGTCCAATCATTTAGCGCGTCTGTTGGTTGCGCTAAAGCTTGTTGGAAGTCGCGTAGCCCTTCCATGCCATTAGTTAACAGACCAAAACGGTCAACCATGAATACTTGGCTACGTGCTTGCTCTTCAGAGATACCTTCAAATACCATTTGGCTAATAATTTGCTCAGCAATACCACAACCCGCAGAGCCTGCACCAACAAATACAACTTTTTGTTGGCTAAGAGTTGAGCCTTTAACACGACACGCAGCTAATAAAGAGCCAACTGTTACTGATGCAGTGCCTTGAATGTCATCGTTAAAGCTACAAATTTCTTCACGGTAGCGCTTAAGAAGCGGCATAGCATTAGGTTGTGCAAAGTCTTCAAATTGAAGCAATACATTTGGCCAACGGCGTTTGACCGCTTTAATAAATAGATCTAAAAACTCATCGTACTCGTCTTGAGTTATACGTTTATGGCGTGCGCCCATATACATAGGATCATTTAAAAGCTTTTCGTTGTTGGTCCCTACGTCAAGCATAACTGGCAATGTATATGCTGGGCTTATGCCACCACACGCCGTGTACAATGACAATTTACCAATAGGAATACCCATGCCGCCAATACCTTGGTCGCCTAGCCCTAATATACGTTCACCGTCGGTCACAACAATGACTTTTACTTTACCTTTTGTGGCATTACGTAAAATGTCGTCAATTTGATAACGGTCTTCGTACGAAATAAACAAGCCACGTGCGCTGCGGTAAATATCCGAAAACTTTTCACAGGCATCACCCACTGTAGGGGTGTAAATAATTGGCATCATTTCTTCAAGATGATCGCGCACTAAGCGGTAGTAAAGCGTTTCGTTGTTATCTTGAATGGCACGTAAATAAATGTGCTTATTTAAATTGTCGGTAAAACTTGAGTATTGCTGATAACAACGTTCAACTTGCTCTTCGATAGTTTCAAAGCGTGGAGGCAGTAAACCTGCAAGGTTAAAATTTTCGCGCTCTTTTTTACTAAACGCACTGCCCTTGTTTAGTAATGGCGTTTCAATAAGGCCAGGGCCAGAGTGATGAATATATAAGTAATTAGGATCAGTATTTGTTGTCATATTTCCAGGCTTTAATGGAGTCTTAAGTTATGATCTGTCATTATCAATGCTCAGAATTTAAATGCAATGAACATAGTACTTGTCAGACCATTGAGAATACAAACACGCACATAGGTCGTGTTTGTATTATACATAATTTAAAATTTGAAAGTGGCGTTATTGTTAGTTAAATCAGACAACGCAACACCTTCACGGCGCGGATCGGCTGCGCCATACAGCTTATTATTTTTCACTTCAACGCCATGTAAACCTGAATTTAGGTCTAACACACGCACTTTATGACCACGTGAAGTGAGTGCTGGTGCAAGTGATTCAATAACGGTGCCTTTTTCAAGGCTGGTGTAATCATTACGATTAGTAGTACGCGGCAAGTTAATAGCTTCTTGCACCGATAAATTCCAGTCTAAGACGCCAACAACTACTTGAGCGACGTAGTCAATAATGCGGCTACCACCAGGTGATCCTACAACTAAACGTAAGCTACCATCTTCATTAAAAACCATAACCGGTGACATAGAACTGCGCGGGCGTTTTCCTGGCTCTACACGATTAGCAACTAACTTACCGTTTTTACGAGGAGAAAGTGAGAAATCGGTTAACTGATTATTTAAAATATAACCATTAACCATAACTGTAGAGCCAAATGCCATTTCTATTGAGCTGGTCATTGATACTGCATTACCAAAGCTATCAACAATAGAGACATGCGATGTTGAAGGGAGTTCATACGAATCATCTTGTGCATAACTTAAGTAGTTAACGGGGTCGCCGGCAACTGCATGCTGATCTTTTTCGGTTATGAGTGTTGCGCGTGATTTAATGTAGCTTTTGTTTAATAGCGCTTGAGTTGGTACCTCAGTAAAATCTGGGTCACCCATATATACATTTCTATCGGCAAAGGCAATACGCGACGCTTGGCTGAAGTAGTGAATTGCTTGTTCGCTGTTAGGCTTTAAGGCAGAAATATTTGTATGCTCTAGTAACCCTAGTATTTGTAAAACAGCCACACCGCCACTACTTGGTGGTGCCATAGAACATACGTTATAAACACGGTATTTTATACAAACTGCATCGCGTTCTTTGCTTTTGTATTGTGCAAGGTCTTGCTGAGTTAATTTACCGGGTGCAATTTTTGAATTTTGTACCGCACTTACCATTTTTTTTGCATTTTCACCTTTATAAAACGCATCAATGCCTTCATTAGCAATGGCTTTGTATAAATCAGCAAGCGGCTGATTTTTTTTAACGGTACCGGCCTCAATGAGTTTACCATTTGGGTAAAAGTATTCATTTATCACTGGCATACTCATAACACCTGGATTTAGCTGGCGAGCTAACAAACCATGTAATCGAGGCGATACAACAAACCCTTGTTCAGCAAGTTCAATAGCCGGTTTAAATAGCTGTTCCCAAGGTAATAAACCATAGTGCTTATGCGCATTTGCAAAGGCATGTAGAACACCAGGGACGCCTACAGAACGACCGCCTACAACGGCTTCTATCCATTTGACCGCTTTGCCATGCTTATTTAAAAATAAATTTTCATTCGCATTTTTAGGGGCCGTTTCTCTTCCATCAAAGCTGGTTAACTTATTATTTGCTTTGTTGTAGTACATCATAAATGTACCGCCACCAATACCCGATGACTGAGGCTCAACAAGTGTTAAAACAAGTTGAGTGGCTATTGCTGCATCAACTGCACTGCCGCCTTTTGCTAATATTTGCTGTCCCGCTTGAGATGCATACGGATTTGCCGCGGCAACCATGTATTTGTCACCTACAACAATCTGCTTAGAACTAATTGATGTGGTAGCTTCTGGTTCGCGAACTTCTACTTTTGTGGGTTCTTTTGACAGCACCGGCAAAGACAGCACACCTAAGCCGATAGCAAATAATGAGTTAAGTTTAAAATGCATAAAAAATACTAAAAACACTTAATTACAATAGGTAATTGGCATCTTAAAGTTAAACGGGCACAATATGCAAAAATTAATACTAAAAAAATACAATAAAATGCTTAATTTACCTATACAGCCTCGTTATATTTTACCACCTTTATTATTGATACTTTTTAGCACTATTTTTGCTGCATTTGATTTAAATAATTTACTAGAATTTAACCGAACATTAGTTAACAAAGGTGAGTTTTGGCGTATTTTTACTAGCCAATTTGTACACGCAAATTGGGCCCATTTGGGGTTAAATATAAGCGGGATTTTTTTAATTTGGTTATTACATGGTGAGTATACTACCCCTACCCGGTACTTTCTAAATACAATCACTTTAGCGCTTTGGTGCGGTTTAGGCGTGTATTTTTATTGCCCAGACATACATATCTATACAGGTTTAAGCGCGCTGTTACACGGTGTTATTATTTGGGGCGCAGTAAAAGATATTACACAAGGGCTTAAATCGGGATATTTATTATTCATCGGTGTGTGGGTAAAAATAGCATATGAGCAATTGAGTGGTCCAAGTGCTGATATTGGCGAGCTTATTAATTCGACCGTTGCAATAGATGCTCATTTAATTGGTGCTATTGGTGGATCATTGTTAGGTATCGAGCTTGTTATTAAATATCATAAAAATAGGGCCAAAGGTTAAATAAAAACGCCACTTTAACTAAAGTGGCGTTTTACATTGTTTATTTAAAGAGTGTCTTTGAATAGTTTATAAATGCGGCGGTATTCATCTAACCAACTTGACGGTTGCACAAAACCATGTGGCTCAACTGGGAAGATAGCCGTTTCAAAGTTCTCTTTTTCAAGCTCAATTAAACGCTGAACTAAGCGTACTGAGTCTTGAAAAAATACGTTATCGTCTACCATTGGTGCATTGATCAACAGTGGCTTATTTAAACCTTCTGCAAAGTAAATAGGTGAGCTACGCTCGTATGCAATGGGATCTACATCTGGATGGTTTAAAATATTGCCAGTATAAGCAGTATTGTAGTGTGCCCAATCAGTTACCGGGCGAAGTGCTGCACCTGACTGAAACAACTCTGGTGCAGTAAATAATGCCATAAAGGTCATAAAACCACCATAAGAACCACCGTAGGTGCCTACTGCTTGCGTGTCGACGTTAGCATTTTCAGCCATCCATTTAACACCGTCAGCTAAATCTTGTGTTTCTGGTGTGCCCATTTGACGATAAATAGCTGTACGCCAGTCGCGGCCATACCCTTTAGATGCACGGTAGTCCATATCCATCACCACGTAACCTTCATCAGCTAATAATGAATGAAACATAAACTCTCTAAAGTACACAGACCAACCCATATGTGAGTTTTGTAAATAACCTGCACCGTGATTAAAAATAACTGCTTTACGTGTTTTACCACCTTCGCCCTCTACGTAATCAGCTGGGTAGTATACCTTGGCATATATTGGCGCATCAGTATGGCTAGACGGCACTGCAACTATTTTTGGTGCAGTTAATTTTTTAGATAAAAAAGCGCTTGATACTGTATTAGTTAAACGTGTTGGCGTTGCATTTGCTTTAGCATCCGCAATATATAGCTCGCTAGGCATAGTAATTTTTGAATGAACAAGCAGTAATTTTTCTTCATCTGGACTTAGCGTATAGTCGGTCATGCCATTTAGATCAGTAATTTTTTCACTTTTAGCTGTTTGTGGATCTACACGGAAAATTTCGTATAGACCAGGGTGTTCAACATTAGCTTTGTAATAAATAGCAGAATCATCGCTTGTAACTGTTGGGTTTGATACCTCAAACTCACCCTGAGTTAACGCAACGGCGTTACCGTTTAATGGTTTTTTATAAAGCTGGCTGTACCCAGACTCTTCTGAAAGGTAATAAAGCGTGTTTGCGTTATTCAACCAGCCAAAATTATTAAATGCATAAGCGATCCATGCGTCGTCATGTAAACGATGCTGCGACACCAGTTTATTGTTTTCAAAATCTACGGTCGCAATCCAGCGATCTTTGTTGTCCCACGCTTCAAGCATAATAGCAACTTGCGAACCATCGTTATTCCAAACTATTGGGCTTTGTCCTAATCCCCAATTTGTGATCAAGTTAATAGCGCGTGGTGAATTCTTTGAATCGTAGGTATTACCTAATCGTGCATAATTTTCTTGCTTTACACTTGCTAATACATCTTCATCAAAACCTGGCAGCGAATCAAACGCTAGTGTGTTTTGTGTTTTATCATTTAAATTAATATATATAACTTGCGATGTTTCTTCTTTTGCATCAGCTATGCGACGGCGCACTTTTTTAGGTGCTATGGTGGCGTCGTCAGTCACATAATGTGGCATTATATCGGTGTCACTTCGCCAACTTGATTGTTTTTTTACGACAACTAGTAACGCATCTCCATTGGGTGAAAGTTCTACGTTATCAACTTTATTACCTTTGCCTAAATAGTAACTTGTATTTGCTACAGAAGTATTTTGTTCGTTTATTTTTGCGTTACGTGCGTGTTGGTCTTTTTTATTTTTGTGTTCAAGAGCAATGTATTCAATAAGCTTATGCTGCTCTTTTGCAATGTACGAACTTGGCTCGCTAATTCCTTTTGGTTTATCAGCAAGTTTTAAGTTAGCAATTTCTTGTGTTAACCCCGTTACTAAATCAACTTTAAAAAATATATTTCCTTGGCGATAAGCCAATGTACCATCGTTTAAAAACTGCGGATTAGATTCGTTAGCTGTGCTATGGGTTATTTGGCGCAGTGTGTTAGTTTTAATATTTTTTACAAACACATTGCCTTTAAAAACGTAGGCTTGCAGAGCTTTGTCGTTTGAATAAACCGCGTTTCTAGCACCCAGTGTATGTAGTTTATTTAATGCTATTTGTTCTGCGGTTTGTGACGTTACAGACTGGCTAAATAAGTCACGTAATGTGCTACCTTGTTGCTTTTGAGAATAAATAATTGTTGCTGAATCAGCAGCCCAAAAGGCATTTTGTGGTTGGTTGCCTATCCAATCAGGATCGGCCATTGCTTGTTTTAAAGTTATTTTTTCTGAACCAACATCGGCAGGTGTACTCACCACCGCTTCAACTTTGTTTTTTTCCAAAGCATTATTTGTTGAGGCTGTGTTTGCAGTTGCACTACAGCCCGCAAGCATTACGCTTGAGGCAACAGCTAATGCTACTAACGTTTTAGATGAAGAAAAATTAAAAATCATAGTGCTTCTATACCGTTATTATAATTAACGGGTATTTAAGCAGAAGCACTAAAGTTAATGCAATTTTTTAAGATAAATAGCCATTTAACAGGGTAAAGCTCAGTTTACTTAAGCCTTAATTATTTAATCACTAAATCTAGCCATACTAGGCGATGATCGCTTGATGCACTTCTATCTTTAATTAAGCGATATTGTTCGTTTGATTCAACTGGCCAAAATACCCCGCCTTCTTTAATGTCTAAACCGTAAGTTGATGGCAATACATAGTCTACTCGTGCTTGCCAATTGGCAGTAAAGTGTTGTGCATAGGCAAGTTCATATTGCTGTTTAGCGCCTGCACTTTTAGGTACAAACTGTGCATTAATTAATGGATTTTTTAGCAATTGATCTGTTGTTTCTAAACGCGCTTTATCACCTTCTGGTGCTGCGTTTAAATCCCCTAAAATAACAAAACGTGACTGAGCATCTAGCCCACCTTTGTTGCCATTATCATCATATAGGTACTCTGCATTGGCTACGTAGTCGGCAATTAATCTAATTTCGTCATGGTTACGTTTACCATTTCTATCTTCTTCGCCGTCAAACACAGGAGGCGTAGGGTGAGACGCCAATATATGCACTGCTTTGTTATCAATAACTACGGGGACATCCCAAAACGATTTAGAACTTAATCTAAGCGCTTGCCACTCTTGTGCGTTATACCAATTCTCGCCTGTTTTTGGCATTAACGGCATTTTTGCATTAGGCATATCTTTGTATTTAAAAGTTTGAAGCGTTCTGATTTTGTCAAAATCGATTGGGTATTTCGATAATATAGCCATACCATAATGCCCTTCAAAAAAGCCAAAGCCTTGGGCATCACCCATTACTTTACTTTTTTTACCATCGTTATCTAGGTCAAACTCTGTCGCAAGGCCAGTATTGACCGGGGCTATATAAGAATAAGGATAATCTATGGCTTTTTGCTTGTTTTGGCTTACGGCTAAGTAATGCGTTTTAAAGTAATCAATACCTTGCTCTTTAGGAACAAAATCAAATTCGTTCAGTAAAATAATATCAGGGCGAACGCGCTGAATAATTTCTGCAATATTTTTAATCTGTTGTGTGTTTGAGGTAAGCGCGTTGACTAAGGCATCACTTTTAATAGGCTCGCCTTTGGCGGTGTAATTTGTGGCATCCATACTTACATTAAACGTTGCAACACGAATTGTATCCGTTGCGTACGCATTGAGACTCAATGAAGCAGCTGTTAGCAACGCACCAAACGTTAGATCAAATTTCATTTAATTATCCTACTTATAGAAAAGCAATTTTGATTATTTAATAATGTAACCTGTTTTTGTTTTTTCAGGCAAAAAAAAGCCGAGTTTACTCGGCTTTTATTATTCCATTGTTTGTATTCGCTAAGTTTTGAACTAGTCGGACAGTAACTGCTTCTAAGACCTGCTCAATCCCTAAATAACATCCATGTGCAAAACAGTAATAAGGCTTCCCTAATCATAACCTACTAGACCATATAGCTTTAGCCATACAAAAAACCAATCCTAGCCTAGAATGAGTTTTTCTGCCGTTTTTAAAATTCCCGGGTAATCGTGTTCTGGTAAATAATCAGTTAATTGGCTTAACTTATCTGACAGGTCATTCATATTATGAGCCGATACATTTATATGACCCATTTTACGACCTGGCTTCGCCGTTTTACCGTACCAATGACTTGTCACATCAGGTAATGTAAGTACCTCAGCAGGGATACTTGCTTGTCCGAGTACATTGATCATAGCCGTAATATGTTTAAGCTCAGTATTACCAAGTGGTAAACCTGCAACGGCACGCATATGATTTTCAAATTGCGAACAATGGCAACCTTGCTGCGTCCAATGACCTGAGTTATGTACACGCGGTGCAATTTCATTGACTAATAGTGTGCCCATTACATCAAAAAACTCAATGGCCAATACACCTACATAGTTAAGTTCGTTTGCAATTTTTGTAAATGCATCGTTTGCTTGAGCTTCAACATTTTGGTTATTTTTACCCGCAACCGACAGTGTTAACACACCGTTGGTGTGCTCGTTTTCTGTTAATGGATAAATTGCAACATTACCGTGCTTATCTCGTGCGCCAATAATCGATACTTCTCGATCAAACGGGATCATTTTTTCAGCAATAATGGTATGCGGTGCATCTTGTGTTCCCGATGCTATAAACTCAGCCATTTCAGACCAAATTTCATCAATTTGATCATCAGATTTTAAACGCCACTGCCCTTTACCATCGTACCCTGCTTGGCAGGTTTTTATAACAAGTGGCTTACCCAGGTTTTTAGCGGCCAACTCCAAATGTGCTTTTTCTGTAATTAACTGATAAGGCGCGCATTCAACACCGGTTTTGTTAAGTAACGCTTTTTCTAGTGCTCTATCGCCACCCGTTTTAATTGCAGCTTTACCCGGATAAAACTTATTACTGTTGCAGCATAGCGTTAATACATCATCAGGAATATGTTCAAATTCTGCTGTGATTGCATCAGCGTCACTAATAGCTTGTTCAAGTGAAGTAGTGTAAATCTCACCCGTTAGCGGGTGCTTAATTTGTTTAGTTCCCACATCGTAGGCAACTACATTCAAATTAAGCGGAGCGCCTGCAAGGCTCATCATACGTGCAAGTTGTCCTGCACCTAAAATTAAAATATTCATTGTTACTCTGCAGGGTTTGGGTTGGCTAATATTGTGTCTGTTTGATTTTTACGAAACGCTTCGATTTTTTCAAAAATGTCGGGGTTATGGCACCCTAAAATTTGTGCGGCTAATAAGCCTGCGTTTGCAGCGCCTGGTTCACCAATTGCTAAGGTACCTACTGCTACTCCTTTTGGCATTTGGCAAATTGACAATAGAGAATCAACACCATTTAATGCCTTTGATTTCACAGGAACGCCTAAAACAGGAACAGATGTAAAAGCCGCTGCCATACCCGGTAAATGGGCTGCGCCACCTGCGCCGGCAATAATAACTTTAATTCCACGTTCTGCAGCAGAGCTTGCATAATCAGCAAGTAATTGAGGAGTGCGGTGTGCGGATACAACTTTGGTTTCGTACTTAATACCAAACTGCTCTAGCATCAGTGCAGCGTGTTCCATGGTTGGCCAATCTGACTTAGAACCCATAATAATGCCAACAGTCATAAATACTCCTCAGTAATGTATTTTAAAATAGCGGACTTATGTCCGGTTTTAGGCGGGTATTATACCCAAACACGTTTAATTTGCGAGGTTCGAATGGTATTAAATGAAGATTAAAGGCTAATTTTTTATAAATAATTAACACGCAACAAAAACAAAAAAAGCCATGTTAAACATGGCTTTTTGTAAATCTGAAATTACAACGTAATTACGCTTCTTTACTTGCTAGGTACTCAGAGTAATTACCTCTAAAGTCGATTATTTTACCGTATTTAATTTCCCATATACGGGTTGCAACAGAAGAGACAAACTGTCGGTCATGCGATACAAAAAGTAAAGTGCCTTCGTATGCTTCAAGGGCTAAGTTTAGTGCTTCAATCGATTCCATATCCATGTGGTTGGTTGGCTCATCCATTAAAAGTATGTTTGGTTTATGCATCATAATTTTGCCAAACAACATACGGCCTTGCTCACCACCTGATATTACTTTTACCGACTTTTTAATATCGTTCTGTGAGAACAACATACGACCTAAGAAACTACGAACAACTTGTTCATCGTCGCCTTCTTGCTGCCATTGCTCCATCCACTCAAACAAATTCATGTCTTTTTCGAATTCGTCAGCGTGGTCTTGCGCATAGTAGCCAATGTTAGCGTTTTCAGACCACTTAAATTCACCTGCCTGTGGTGTAAGTTTACCTGCTAACGTGTTAAGTAACGTTGTTTTACCTACGCCGTTTTCACCAATTATGGCGATACGCTCGCCAACTTCTACTAAACCTTCAAGGCCTGAGAATAAAGTATTGTCTTCAAAACCTTGACTAATACTTGTCATTTCTAGCGCGTTGCGGAAAAGTTGTTTTTCTTGGTCAAAACGAATAAACGGTGTTTGACGAGATGATGCTTTTACTTCGTCTAACTGAATTTTATCGATACGCTTGGCACGCGATGTGGCTTGTTTAGCTTTTGAAGCATTAGCCGAGAAGCGTGATACAAACTGCTGGAGCTCGGCAATTTGACTTTTCTTCTTAGCATTTTCACTTAGTAGGCGTTCACGTGCCTGCGTTGCTGCAAACATGTATTCGTCGTAGTTACCTGGGTAAATACGTAGCTCACCGTAATCTATGTCGGCCATGTGTGTACAAACAGAGTTTAAGAAGTGACGGTCATGCGAAATGATGATCATAGTACAATCGCGTTGATTCAATACATCTTCTAACCACTTGATAGTGTATATGTCCAAGTTATTGGTAGGCTCATCAAGTAGCATAATATCAGGGTCAGAAAACAGAACCTGTGCAAGTAACACTCGAAGTTTAAAACCCGGTGCAATTTCTGACATAGGACCATAGTGCTGCTCAGTAGCAATACCAACACCTAATAAAAGCTCACCCGCTTTAGACTCGGCTGAGTAACCATCCATTTCAGCAAATTCAGTTTCAAGATCGGCTACTTTCATACCGTCTTCTTCACTCATTTCAGGTAAAGAATAAATACGATCACGTTCTTGTTTAATAGCCCATAACTCTTTGTGACCCATGATCACAGTATCAATTACAGAGTATTCTTCGTAAGCAAACTGGTCTTGATTTAGTTTAGCAACACGCTCATTTGGATCAGTGCTTACGTTACCCGAAGATGGCTCTAGTTCACCACTGAGTATTTTCATAAATGTTGATTTACCACAACCATTTGCACCAATTAAACCGTAACGGTTTCCTTCGCCAAATTTTGCTGAGATATTTTCAAATAACGGTTTAGCACCAAATTGCATGGTGATGTTAGCTGTACTAATAATAGCGCTACCCTCCAAGGGAGACAGGATGTATTTAAATTGCGCGCAGTTTAAACCAAAATGGCCTATTTTTCTATCACAAATCAAACTTACCAAGCACCAAAACTTAATGATTAAGAGTATAGATTTCTTATTTTATTTTGTATTTACCTCATTGTTAATATTAAATTTAAGGCTAAATAGCCATGCTCATATAAATTTTTAAAAATTAAGTAAGGTTATGCTATTTAATTGAAAAACATAAGAATTAGAGTTTTTATACTAGAAACATAATTAATAGCTAACTTGAAAAATCATCACAATAATTAAATGTTTTTAAGGTTGTAAATTTTCAAACCACTTGTGTATTTACTATAAAAATACACATTCATAACAACTTAAAAACACAATTAACTCAGCGTGAATGTCTACCTATTATGTAAAAAATTTCGATGATGTTTTTTCACTTTTGACAAACAAAGGTGTTTGCTAGTGTGCCCTGCACTTATGATTAACCACATCGCAAACAAGGAAACACACAATGAAATTGAAACTAACATCAATGCTAGTAGCAATAATAGTTAGCCCTTCAGTATTCTCTGAAGTAAACATATACACGGACGAGCGCAATTCAATGAGTGTGGGTGGTTTTATAGACGTAAGAGTAATAAATACGCAAAACCAAACTGAAGTCGTGAACGGTACATCACGTATAAATTTTAAAATTGATCGAAAACTTAAGCAAGGCTGGAAAGCCTTAGGACTAGTTGAATGGGGTGTAAACCCTGTAGGTAGTAGCGATATTATTTACAACAATCGCTTTGAATCAATCCAGGATGAATTTTTATATAACCGTTTAGGCTATGCCGGCCTCTCGCATGATAAATACGGGCAAATTACAATTGGTAAGCAATGGGGTGCATGGTACGACGTTGTTTATAGCACAAATAACAGCTTTGTATGGGATGGTAATGCAGCGGGTGTTTATACCTATAACAAGGACGATGGCGCAGTAAACGGTACGGGCCGAGGCGATAAACTTATTCAATATCGTAATAGCTACAATGACTTAAGTTTTACACTGCAAGCACAGCTCAAAAACAGCGAGTTTTATACCTGTGACGTTAGTGACATTACAGAACAAGAATGCGAAACGTTTTGGAATGCAGGCGATACAGCTGCCCAACAAGTAGAATTTAACTACACATTTGGTGCTTCGGTTACTTATACCCCTACTGACATGATAACGCTTACAGCTGGTGTAAACCGAGGCGAGTTTGATTTGACTTACGGTGATGGCACCACACAAAATGTTGAAGACCTAATATATGGTGCAGGCATTATGTGGGGTCGCGTAGATCAAAAAGGTCTTTATTTTGCAGCTAATATTAATAAAAACAAAAATCATGACACCGATAATCTGGGTCGCTTAATTAAAGACGCAATAGGTATAGAAACATTTGCATCGTACCGCTTTGATAACGATGTTCGCCCTTTTATTGCCTACAACGTATTTGATGCAGGCGATGATTACGTTATTCAGCCAAACTTTAATACCGATCCGAACGATGTATTTAAACGTCAATTTGCTGTTATTGGTGTTCATTATTTAATTGACGAAGACACAATTGCGTATATAGAAGCACGTAAAGATTTTAGTGACTTTGAAAGCAATGATAAAGATCAGCAAGCACAAATGGAGCAGTCAGAAGATGACGGCATCGCATTTGGATTTAGATATCAATTGTAGAAAGCAATTACCCTTTCGCGCTCTAGTGACTTAGGGCGCTGTGCCCTAACCTCACTCTTGCTTATTATTTCTCATAAACAATCACCTGCTAAGATTAGCTTTTACCACATATTGTATGATGTGTTCTTTATGGGTTTTGCATAAAGTTACTTAAAGCAAACCTATATATATTTTGTAGGCTGTTTAAAATGCTTGGTTTAGCAACATATTAAGGCCTTTCATTTAAAAACTTTTGATATCCACCTAACGCATCTGCAACACTTAGTCTTGGATTATCGTTATGCTCCGCATTGGGATTAATAATAGATTCCCACTTTAAGTGCTCGTTAGGGCTGGCCTTTAATGCTTGCTCTAAATTACTATACGCCTCCAACATAAGTGGATGCTCTTCCTCACCTACCGATAAAAACAAATACGTTGGCTTTTTAAACATTTTATTCGACGCCTGTAAAAACGAGTCAACTTTGTTTACTACCGTCATATCGTCATACCATGCGGCAGGACTAAACGCGAAATAGCCATTAAACAGATCCGGTTTAGTATGAAGTGTATATAACACAAAACTGCCACCAGCAGAAAACCCACTTAAAATACGGTTATTGTTTAATTTAAATCGATTAGTCAAATAAGGTAATAATTCTAACTCTATAAACTGTAAAAACTTATCTGCTTCTCCGTTGGGTTCTATATTGTTTGTTGCAGGCGCTTGGGTATTAACGTCTTGGCGAGCATAAGGAGGTACCAAATCACGATTTCGAGTAGCCGTAAAAAACAAGTTAGGGATTGATACCAATATAGCTTGTTCGGCCTTTGCTTTGTTTGAGAGTGACGCTAATGTTTCATTCCACGTATCTAGGTTAAAGTTACCATCGGTTTTTATTATTAACGAATAAACTTTATTGGTATCGTAGTTAACGGGTAGCCTAATAAATACCTTACGCGATTCATTTAAAATTTTTGAATCAAGTGTAATGTCTGTATAAGCCGATACATAATGATTGTAGTAGCGACCGCCTAAAATAAGTAAGCTTAACGTAATGACAGCTAATACGAGGTTAATTAGATAGTTTTTATTAATTTTTAAAGACATGTATCTCTCTTTTTACTAATTATTTTTAAGACTACAAAACCAAATATTTTCGTTATTAGTAAACCCTAGTCCCTCAAGTAACTTGCACGAAGCCGTATTAGCTTTGTTAACCTCTGCGTAAAGCATTATTAACTCGTAATGCATAACAAGTTTTGGAATTAAAGTTTGCAGCGTTTCTTTCATGTAGCCCTGTTGCCAAAATTCAGGATCTAATTCAAAACCCAAAAATGCGGTTCTTGTTTCTTTATTAATTTTATACAGACCACAACTACCAATTACTTTATTGAGGGTATTCTGTTTAATCGTAAAGCGTATAACTTCTCCCTCATAATAGCTGCTAATATCATTTTGTATTAATTGTTTAATATCACTTTTGCTAAGGGGTGTTGTGTAGTCATTAAACTGGCTAACAAGAGGATTATTTAAAATAGCATGCATACTGGCAGCATCTTTATGGGATATTAACCGAAGCGTGACACGAGGTGTAGCCAAATTTTTATACATGTTGTAATACAAAATTAAATAGCACTTTATGAACGCGTATTATTAACTTACCATACCGTATTAACAAGCATTAAATTGAGAGCAGCCAATCATGAGTGACGACTTTAAAGTGATACAACCAACAACAACAGTTTACTGCCCTAAACGTGGTGAAGGTTGGACCCTAACCGGCATTACTAATATAAATGAGTTTACCTCAGTCATGTTTGATGGCACACGTTACACATTACCAGCACGTGAAATTATTGAAGAGCTACTCCCTAACCAGCTAGCTCGAGAACAAAATAGCTAACGCTCCATCAATAGAAAAGGCTGCAGTTATGCAGCCTTTTTTATAATTTGCGCCAATTTAAAACGTATCGTCTTCATCGTAAACGTTTACGTTCAAATCATCATCATGTTCAAAAACGACAAATGTAATTGGCTTACAGCATACTTGGCAGTCTTCTATATATTGTTCATCAATATCAGCCGCATCAAGTAATACTTCAATGCTTTCGCCGCAATACGGGCAGTTTATCGATTTTTCGGTTAACTGGTTCATTTAACACCTGCTAATTTTATTCATCAATGTTTCCACTTTAATAAACACGCTTTAATAATACAACATAGTGTTATGTGGGTTACTTATTCGAAATGTGGCTTTAATTACAAAGTATTACGTACATTACTTTGCACCTAGCCTACTAAACAATGAAATAGTAATAACAGTTAGCAGGTCTAGCTATAAAGAATATGTATTTAAACTCATACTAGAGGTAGATTATTATATGAAAAAATCACTTACGCTTGCATTAACATCTGCCGCAATTTTATTTAGCACTTTTACTCATGCTGCAAAAACCGAAAAAGCGGTTTTAGCCGGCGGGTGTTTTTGGTGTATGGAAAGCGACTTTGAAAAGCTTGAAGGTGTAAAAGATGTAATATCAGGCTTTACAGGCGGTAAGCTTAAAAACCCAACCTACAGTGGTAACCACAAAGGCCATTACGAGGCAGTACAAATTACTTACGACCCGCAAGTAGTCAGCTACAAAGGCATACTTGATCACTATTGGGTGAATATTGATCCCTTTGATGCCAAAGGCCAATTTTGTGATAAAGGCCCTAGCTATTTAAGCGCGATTTTTGTAGCTAACGAGCAAGAACGTAAAATAGCTGAACAAACCAAACAGGCCGTTGTGAATGAGTTTCCTAATCAAACAGTAGTAACGCCTATACTAAACGCCTCCACCTTTTATCCCATTAAAGGAAAAGAAAGCTACCATCAGGATTATTATAAAAATAATCCTATTCGCTACAACACATATCGTTGGCGATGTGGTCGTGACAGCCGTCTTGAAGATATATGGGGCGACAGAGTCACCCATTAATAGCTGCTGTTAAATCAGGCTGCATTTTGTGTAGCCTTTTAAGCTTAAGCCACTCTATTATTAATTTTTTATATATACTGTTTACTTTAAAGTGCTATTTATTAATTTTAATTACACCAATAAAATAGACTCCTAAATTGTTAAACCTGTATTCAATAACTGGAGTGACACAATATGAAAACTAATCAATTACAACTAGCCAGAGCACTTGATTTACCAACACGTCAAGCTATGTTAAACCGTGAGCATTCAGTTCAACAGTTTTGGTCAAACAATAACGAGTTAATAACAAATGCTTGGAGTGAATGGGAACTAAGCGAACTTAATCAATCAGCTTTTACACTCGATGATTCTTTGCTTGATAAAAACTTACGCGAAGCGATTACTAAAGCTTGGCAAGATCCTACTAAAGAACATTTAGTAAAATCGCTTCTTAAAGAAGTAGCACCAGATGTGTACGAGTTTCAATTTTTTGACCCAGAGCGTCTATCTGATTTACGCGGTTACCTTGAGCAAGTGTGGAGCTCTGATATCCCTATGCGCCCACCATACTGAATTGTATTAAACAGGCGGGGTGTAATGCTTGATAAGCGTTCAAGTGGTTATTTAGCAGCGCCAAATTTTCAGGCATTTTACAATGAGATCTTAAACAATTATATGAGACCCATTTCTCGCTTATTGTTCCCTGAGATTATGGGTTATGACACGCAAACAATTGGGTTTTCTATTTACTACGATCCCAACACAGATGCGTCTATTCGCCCACATACCGATGCGTCAGCGGTCACGTTAAATATTAATTTAAATTTACCTGAAGAAAAATTTACAGGATCAGAACTCGACTTTTATGACCAACAAACAGGTAAAGTCACTCAGCTCAGTTTTAACCCGGGTTGTGCAATGATACACCGTGGCAATGTTGCTCATGCTGCTAAACCTATCCTAACAGGTGATAGAACAAATTTTGTAATGTGGTTATTTGGTGACCGAGGCCGCTTACCAGCACATGGTGCACAACGTAATCATATAGATGCAAAAGAGCGCTGGACTACGCCACAATCAATTCCTGACGGTTATGTACCCTTTTAGTATTAATACTATTGAAAGAGAAACTAACTGTATAAAAGGCTGCTATCAAAAGCAGCCTTTTCATTGTATGACTTACTTAAATTCAAAATCTATATGCTGCAGAAAACTTAACGTTTCTTGGTGTACCAGGTTGTACCCACGCATCGGCAAACGAGTTTGTGTAATACGTTTCATCAAACAGGTTATTTACCTCAGCCGCAATGCCAATTTTGTCTGTCACATCGTAATTTACAAAAACACGTGCTGTTGTGTAACTTGGTAACTCAAAGTCGGTACCAAAAAAGCCGTTACGCTTACCCACATGTAACAAACCACCACCAAACTTAATGGCTTTACCGTAAAGCGCTGTAGATTGCACTAACTGTAAACTAAGCTGTTGCTCAGGCACGTTTAATAGTGATGCACCCGCTTCTACTGTGTAACCAAAGTTAGCATCAGAAAATGAGTTTTCGATTGTTGCATCAACATAGGCATACGACGCCCAAATTTCAAGCGTATCTGTAAGCTCACCCGTTAGGTCTATTTCTATCCCTCTACTTTGTGCTTCACCAATGGCTGCGTAAGTAAACGCTGTTGCATCGTCTACTACTAGCATGTTGTCTTGCTCTACTTTAAACACGGCAACAGTACCAAATAATGCGCCATCGTTTAATGTAAATTTAACACCAAGCTCAGCAGATGCAGATTGGTTTGGCTCAAAACCATTACCATTAGCATCGGAACCTGAAAGCGGACGGAAGTTTTCACCGTAAGCACCATAAACAGATACATAATCACTTGCTTCATAAACCACACCAAACTGCGGGCTCACGCGCGACTCAGTTTGTTTAGTGTTGGTGTTAACTAAGCGGTTATTTAAGCGCTGCTCGTAATCATCAAAACGTGCACCAATACGTATATCTAACTTATCTGTTAGGCTTATTTGGTCTTGAATGAATACCCCTACCGATTCTTGAATTTCTACGCGGTCAGTATTTGATGTTGGCGTTGGTAATGCATACGCGCCGTAAACAGGGTTAAATACATTAATGTATTGATCGCCACGTACACGCAGTGCAAATTGATCATTTTCAAATTTATCGGTATCTATTCCGATTATTAAACGATTTTCAAAGCCTCCTACGTTAACGTTACCGCTCACTTCAGCTCTCAGTACTTGATAAGTAGAATCGTAATCACGATAGCGTCTAAAGCGGTTTACTTCGTCATTAACTACACCACCAAAGCCGGTTTCGGTTGCAAAGCCTTCTAAAGAAGTATCGCGGTAGTTGGCACCAAATAAAATGCTCCAGCTATCATCAAAGTCATGAATATATTCTAACTGGTGCCCCAGTACATCGGCTTCAATTGGGCCATCGCCCGGCTCACCTAAAAAGCGGCTTTCAGGTATAAGGCCAAGCTCGCCATCTATGGCTAATACACCTCTATCAAACGGTACTTCTTGGTCGCTATATTCAAGTTCGTATATTAGTTGGCTGTTATTATTAATATTCCACACGATTGACGGGCTAAAGCCTTGCTTAGTGGTTTCTATGGTATCTCTAAAGCTTTCGGCGTCTTCGTAAAAACCAACCAGTCTAATTGCTACGTCGTCGTTAAACGCTGTAGTGTAATCAATATCGGCGCGGTAAGTATCAAAACTACCTACAGAGAGTTTAATTTCGCCTGCGGTGTCAAACGTTGGACGTTTAGTAACTAAGTTTACGGTGCCACCTGGTTCACCACGGCCAAATAAAGCCGCTCGCGGACCTTTTAAAACCTCTACCGACTCAATACCCGACAAATCACGTGAGCCTCCAAAGCCACGTCCTGCATTAAAGCCATTTACTAAGTAGTTACTTGGCAGGTTTTCGTCACCTACAAAGCCACGTAACGAAAAGCTATTCCACAGCCCACCAAAGTTGTTTTGTCGCGCAACCGAGGCTGATAAATCAAGCGCTTGATCAAGGCTTACTGCGCCTGCGTTTTCAAGGGCTTCTAAATCAATTTTAAGCTCTGACTGCGGTGTTTCTAAAGGGCTAAAGTTACCTTGATATGCCTGGCGAGATGCAACAACGGTTACTTTTTCAATTGCGTCATCCTTTACGCTTTTATTTTGCTGGTTTTGCTCAGCGGCCATAACGTGGCTGCTAAATAAGCTTACTAAGCAAGTACTTAAATAGGTGAGCTTGAGCCCTTTTGTATTGGTTTTCATTGTGAACCTTGTGAGTAATGTAAGTATTTTATAGTTATGTAGTATTTTTAATCGCGCTAAACAGGTACGTTTAGCGCTGTATTTTTAGTTGCCGCTTTGTGTGGTGTTTTCAAAGCGTGGCATGTTTTCAAGGGCTGCTTTAGTTGGGTCGCCTTGGTAAAATAACCACGGGTAGTAAAACTCTCGTAATTGTTGATGATAATCTCTAATTTGCTGCTCATAAGCATACGCGGCAATTGAATCGGTATTGGCAGCACGGGTTAAGCTGCGCTGCAATAACAGCGGTGGCGAAACCCAAGATACAAAACCGGCTAACTGGTATTTTTTAGCGGCTGCGTCGCGATAGGCCTTTGAAAGCTCTGCCGCTTTTAAATCGCCCATTTGTTGAAATGCGTAATACCACTTCCATTCAAATTCGCTTTTCATATCAATATATGGTGCAAGCGCTGGGTACTCTTTAATGAAAGGCTGCATAGTGGCAGATTTTGGTAAATCCCACGCATCATTTACGGCCTCGCGTTGAGTAAGCATAATGTCGCCACCTTTAGGCGAATGCACTGACTTGTTTATAGCAAGGTCGCCTAAAATAGGAATAATAAAAGCAAACAACACCCACAAACCAATTAAGCTAGAGGCAACACGTGGCGCACTGGTTGCATTTTTACCCCACCACACGCTTAGTGCAGTCCAAAATGCAAGGTAGGCAATACACAACAGCGATACATACGCCACTTCAAACCCGCTTGCCCCAGCTATAAATGCACCCACAAAAAATGGCAGCATTAAACACACTGTTATTGCTACAAACCTTACGGTTATACGAGCGCCCCACAAAGCAAAGTAAGACTTAGCTGTAGTGACTAATAAATCGTGCCTACCGCTGGTACGCTCGCTGGCAAATAAATCATGAAACAGCAAAATAATAACCAGTGGCGCTAGCGCACTAATTACGAACACAAAATCTATTTTACCGGCCTGAGCCAGCTCAGCATTTTGTGCATCGCTTTCGTAAATTTGCCCCTCAAGTGCTAATAAATTAATGCGGTGTTTCCATGGGAATATATCGCGCTCACCTAAGGCAGCAAATGCCAATTTAGATGGCTGCGAGTACGTTAAATGAAAGCTGTAATACGCTAACATGCCTGCATCGCTTTGCTTTTTCTGTACTTTAGCGCGGTCGCTTTGATCTGCTGCTTTTAAACGCTCTATTGTTTGCTGCTGTGCGCTTACTTCACTTAAACCGCTGTAAATAGCAAAACCCGATAAAATAAAGCTACACAGTAGTAATACCACTACGTATTTTTGGCGCAGTAAAAAGCCCCATTCACGCATAAGTTGTGTAATTAAATAGCTCATAACAAACGTTTTCCTACAAATTTCATACCGCCGACAAGTACTACAATCCACAGTAATAACTGTAAAAAAGCAGGTACACTTCTTTGTGCGCGAACATCTGCACTGTCCACATTAAAATTAAAGTCTTGAAGTATTTGCCAGTTTTGAGCGCTTACACGTGCTTTTTTAGTGGCTGCAGCATTGGCGTTTCGGTTCATGTCAACTTTGTAATCAAGCTCTTCAATATGAACTTTGTTAAGCCCTTGCACAAAATCAAAACGAAGTTGCTCAGTTTCGCGTAAAAAGCGATGATGCGTTTCTATACTTGTACCCACCACAATCATAGAAAGCGAGCGAATAGCCACCATAGGGGATACCCAACCAAAATAACGCGATACCTGCGTTTGCTTAAGTTCGGCTTGCATACGTTGCTCAGCAAATTGGTTTAGTACGTTGGCTTGTTTAGCCTCTGATCCACTGGCTACTAAACCTCTAAAGTTTACTGGCAGCTCATCAATGCTATTTACGTTGTACTTTTTAAGGAGTGATTGTTTAAATTGCTTAAATGCAGGGTCGTTAGTGTTATGGCCATCGCCTAGTTTTCTAAGCTCGGCTTTAACAGCAAAATCGGTTTCTATTTTACCGGCAGATGGCACAGCCGTTGAGGCCGTAGTACTTGCTACTCGCGGCATAACAATACACAGTAAAATCCATACAAACGCAAGCGCCGTAAAACTACCACTGTTTTTACTAAACACGCTCGATGCGAGTAAAATCAGTAATACCCACACAGTTAAATATAAAGCGTAACCGACAACAAAACTGGCAACGGCTAATAAGCTTTCTCCCGCAGATACCGTAAACAAAGCCGATACAGCCAGTGGCGCAATAACTAAGCCCACTACCGAAAGCAACGCTAAACCTTTACCGGCAATAAGCGTAATACCCGACGTGCCTTGCGCTAATAAATACGACAGAGTTTGCGATTCACGCTCACGACTAATAGAGCTGTAGCCAATTAATATAAGCAGTAACGGCGCTAATGTTTGCACTATAAAAGCAGGCGTTAAGCTACCTAATTTAGTAAGCGCTGTACCTTGTCGTTGATCGGCGAACATTGCACTATTTTGCCTATGCCCTTCTAAAAATATTGAGTTACCTGTGTATGCGTCAATACCTGGGTCGAGGATGCTTAGTGGTGAAGGCGTTCTAAAGGCATAGTGCCCGTAATGCACCATTCTGTGTGGATGACGATCGGGCTGTTCAACAAAGCTTTGCTCGGCATTTGATTGAAGTTCATGGCGATCATGGCTTAGTTTAAGCATAGTAATTGCGGTCACCACAACCGATGAAAGCGTAAGCAATAAACCAATAGCTAAAACGGTCATTGCTAGTTTTGAGCGAAGCCAATAGCGCCATTCATCTTTGGCAACTATAACCACCTTTGAAAAGTTATTTATACTCATTACGCGCCTCTTTGCGCAAAGGCTGCGTGCACTTGTTCGGTATCAATGCGGCCGTTTTCTGGCGCGTCAAATTCGCCCACCAGCTCACCAGCTCTTAGTAACCCAATACGGTTAGCTACTTGGCAGGCGCCGTATACATCATGCGTAACCATTAAAATAGTAGCACCCGTTAATGCAAGCTCGCGCACTAACTGGTTAAACTCATCTATGGCAACAGGGTCAAGGCCCGAGGTAGGTTCATCAAGTAAAAATATCGGGGCTTCACGTAAAATAGCCAATGCAATCGCGGTTTTTTGCTTCATGCCTTTAGAATAAGTTTGCATAGGACGCTCCCATGCAGCCTGTTGCAGCGCTACACGGTTAAACGCGGCATTAATCTGCTCATCTGTTTTATTAATATCAGCAAGTGACAAAAAGTATTTTACGTTTTCGCGTGCTGTTAAATGCGGGTATAACGTTGCAGACTCAGGTAAGTACGCCGTTTTAGTGCGAACAAAGTCAAGTGCTTTGCTCACCTCTTTACCCGCTACTTTTACCGAGCCTTTTGTTGGTTTATTAAAACCCAGTAACGTTTTTAACGTGGTTGATTTACCCGCACCGTTACCGCCAAGTAGTGCATAAATTTCGCCTGAGCCCACAGTAAAATTTAAGTTTTTTAAAATGGCGTTATTTTTAATACTAAAACTTAGCGAGTCCACTTCAATAATGGCTTCACCTTTAATTCTATGAGTACCATTTAATAAAAAATTGCTATTTTTTTCAGCTCGTTGAGGTTCTACTTGTGATGTTTGATTAATTGCAGTAGGTGTTGTCACATTCACACTCTATTAAAGAAAAATTCAATGTGGAGGATGTTATACTATAACAACAATTAATTGCAACAATATAACATTGTATTTTTAATCAATATTTCAAGCAGCTGAACGTGTAAAATAATATGACACTAAAAGCGTGATCACAGACCATCAACCCTAGCATTCTGGCGAGTTGGTAATTTAAGATATTGTGCTATCTTTTTATTATGTTTAATTAAATAAACACAGGATAACATGCGGATCATAGGCTTCATTATCATCGTATTAATGGCAATATCTGCAACTGATAGAAGCTATGCAAATGACATTGATGTTCAATTTAGCGGATTTGCATCTTTTGCCCTTAGTTACACTGACGACTCAGATATTGGCTTTGCATCTAATTATTCAAATGTAAACAAGTCTGGTTTTTCAGCTACGCGTGATTCAATTTTAGGTGGCCAGGCAAATATATCTTTGTCAAATAACTGGGATTCTGTAGTTCAAATAGTGATACAAGATCATGCATTCAAAAGCTTTGATAATTTTTTAGAACTTGCATTTGTACGTTACCGACCATCACGTAACTGGGCCATCCGCGCAGGTAGGTTAAACAGCGACCTTTACTTACTTTCTGAGTACCCTTACGTTGGATACGCTTACTTGTGGGTGCGCCCGCCTCATTCGTATTACTCGTTTGCAAACATTGCAGGTAATTTTGATGGAATAGACGTTGAATACAGTAAAGCCATTAACGATGGCTTCTTACGCTTAAAACTCGCTTATGGTGGCTCTACAGCAAAAATACACGCTTATAATGACGATTTTTTTATTGATTTTGATAACTTAACAACCCTCAGTGCAACATACTCTTTAGATGCATGGACAATGCGCTTTTCGTTATCAAGGTCCGCTTTTGGCGATTACAAACTAACCGCATTGGATGAGTTTATATCTTCACTAGATTCAGTACCACAAATAATATGGCCACAAGCACAAACAATATCGAACAAATTTAATACCGAGGGAAATAGTATAAAGTACGCTGCATTTGGGCTTACTTACGATTATGATAATTGGCTTATTCAATCTGAAATGGGTATTTCAGAGTCCGATTGGATAATTGCACCATCAGTTCTCAACAGTTACATTAGCGCAGGTTACCGAGTAAACAATGCAATATTTTACACTAGCTTTTCTGCAGCAAAAAACCGCCACAATGTAATTAAAGTAATTGACCCTGTTTTCTCACCCGGTACACCTGAACAAATATCAAAACCAATACAACAACTGGCTCTTGCTGCTCAAGCTTCAATTAAGATTCCCTATGTACATCAGCATTCGATAAACGTAGGTGTAAAATGGCAACTGTCAGAACGGTTAGCTCTAAAAGCTCAACTAGATCGCTTTGATATAAAACCAGTTGGGGCGGGATTATGGAGCTTAAGTAATCCTGCAGATGTCGATAAAGGTCACAAAGTACATGTACTCAGCTTAAATGCTAGCATGGTTTTTTAGTTATGATAATCGCTCGTAACCTTTGCTTTAATTTAATACTTTCCATGTTTCTGCTAGTTGTTAGCATGTATGCCGAGTCTACTGAATTTGTTGTAGTGGTAAACAAAAACAATGCTATTAATGCCTTATCGAAACGGGAAGTAATAGATATTTATATGGGCCGATATTCAACTTTCCCTGATGGTGAAATATCAAAGCCACTCGATCTGCCCACGAAATCAGCATTCAAAAACGATTTTTACTTAAAATTGGTCAATAAAGATGAGCAGCAAATAAATGCGTATTGGGCCAGGTTATTATTTTCGGGCAGAGGAAAGCCCCCCACACCATCAGCCTCTTTGGAAGATGCATTAAAAACAATTGCATCATCGCAATATGCAATTGGCTATATCCCCTTGTCGCACGTTACAGATACAGTAAAAGTGGTATACACGTTTGATTAAAATTATTAGCCAAAAACTCTACTTACGAGTCGCTTTATCTATTGCCTTAGTTGCTATTGTTGTATCAATAGTGTCGGCAATGCTGTCGTATTACTCAGACCTTAAAGAAAAGAAAAACACCAACTATCTACTTGTCCAGCAGTTAGCCCATACCGTTGAAAAAGCAGCGACTATAGCTGCTTATTTAAACGATCAGGAATTAAGCCAAGAAATAATTAACGGCTTGCTAAGTAACGATATTGTGCAAGGCGCAAGCATAGAGGGTAAATCAAATACAAAAGGAGAAATGGAGTTATTTATTGCAAATGGAACTACTAATAAACAAAAAGAAGCAGTATTAGTTAAGCTTGTTCACCCTTTGCTAGATGACACTTTTATAGGCGTTTTATCAATATACCCCGACGATAAATTTATACAGCAACAAGCACAAGCCGCACTAAAAAAAGAATTCATATTAATGCTAATACAATCTATCGTCATTGCTTTTTTTGTGTCGCTTGTTGTACAAAGGTGGCTTACGAAACCTATTCAAAACCTTACTGATAGCTTTGCTAAAATTAATCCATCTAAACCTGAAACCCTTAAAATGTTAAGCTTTAAACAGGGTAAACGAGATGAAATAAGTCGATTAACACAAAATATAAATGCTTTAATGCATGAGTTGCATTTAACTATTAGCAATGAACAAACCCTACGAAAAAAAACACAAGAACTGGAAGCAAAATTTAGACTTATATTTGAACAAGCCAGTGCTGGCATTTGTTTACTGGATGATAAAAATACTATCACTACCTTTAACCCTGCGTTTAAACATTACTTTACCCTACCCGGTGAAGAAAAGTTATCAACCTTGCACTTCCCTGAATTATTAAATAACGTTGAAAAATTACAAAGTCTACTGTTAGATATTCGAAGTGATATAAATCCACCTCAAACAACATTAGATGTTGAGTGTAAAATAGGCTACAAAACGGTTTGGTTTCACTGCTTATTTGTAAGGTTAACAGACCAAAGACAAAACAACCGGAGTCCCCAGCAAGAACAATTAGTAGAAGTAATTTTACATGACGTGACCGAACGAGCAGAACGTGAATTTCAAACCCAATTTGAAGCCGATCACGATCCACTCACTGACCTATTTAATCGCCGTGCCGGCGAAAAGCGCCTAAAAAAAGCACTGCGCGAATGCGCTAAACACGGCCAACATCTTGTGCTTATGATGATTGATTTAGACAAATTTAAACCCATTAACGATACCTATGGTCACGAAGCCGGTGATAAAGTATTAATAGAGATAGCAAACCGCTTTAAAAAGCGATTTAATGACAATACTGACATATGTATCCGCCTAGGCGGTGACGAATTCATTATTGCGCAGCAAATTAATACTTACGATAAAACCGCAACACAGAACCAAGCCATAGCTCTGATTGATGAGCTACAACAACAAGTTAGTATTTCAAACACTAGAACATGCGCAGTGGGTGCAAGCATAGGTATTGCAATAGCCCCTACTGATGGCACTGAACTTCATGAATTAATGCACAACGGTGATAAAACCCTTTATCACGTAAAAGAAACAGGCCGAGGAAAAGTCGCCTTTTACGACGATATAAAAAATTAGATAGCGTGAATGAGCATCTATATAGTAAATGCTATAACTTTTTTGTGGCTTTTAAATAATCTTTATTATAAAAATACGCCGCTAAACCAAAATACGAAATAGCACCTAAATAAGCGATTGGAAAGTGGCTATATACGCTAAGGTAGATAAGCAATAATATAAAGAACAGGCTAATGCTAAAGCACATCACTGCCAAAAGCCTGCCTAACCAAGATATAGATTGGGCTGCAATATTTAAAACAAACAAGACAATAGCGCCAAATATTACATACCCTAAAGTGTTTAAATCTTCCCCATGCGCTAAACCGTCTTCGCTGTAGTACATCATGTAATGAGCAAGCGGAGTCATTGCTAATAAAGCCCAGAAACCATAACTGCTCCAAGTTGATGAAACAAAATAGTTATTACCAATGTTAGGCGCAGGAAACGATGCTTTATATCTATTTTGATTCATCAAAAGTGACCTTTTATTTAGTGAATTCAGCTACTATAGCTACGCTTATTATTGATTTTTATAAAAATAATTACAACTTACCTCATTGACCACAAATAACCACACTAGTAAAAAGTGATAAATCAGCCCCCTAAACCCATATTTCCATCCAAACCTTTAAAGTAAATTGAACAATTAAGTTTTCAATTGATAGAATGCCAACCTATTTTTTTATCAAGAGATACAATGGCAAATTTCAATACTCATCTTAATACTGCAGTCATCATCACCGGCTTAAGCTCAGCCACTTTATTAACTGCAGGCCACATTGATTTAAACGGCGCACTTTGGTTGTGGTTTTTAGGCTCCATTGGCGGCTTATTACCCGACATAGACTCTGATAACTCCACATCACTCGATACTATTTTTAACTTATTTGCGCTAAGTACAGTATTAATAGTAATGCATTACATTACCACGGAGCTAACTATTCAAATTAGTTTTGTCGAGTTAATTGTAGTGCCTTTGTTAGTGTATGGATTTATGAAATATATTGTCAGGCCCATTTTTGAATGGATCACAGTACATAGAGGCAGTTGCCACTCTTTATTATTTATACTGCTTTGCGCGTTGTTAACAACACAAGTAACATGGCAATTTAATGACCAATCAACCCTTTATTCGGCAACTTTTGCCTGGTTAACAGGTGGGTTTATTTTACTCGGCGGCTTCATTCATTTATTGCTCGATGAAATTTACAGCGTAGATTTAAGTAATGTGGAAATAAAACGGTCATTTGGATCGGCTCTAAAAGTGGCTGAATTTGATAATAAATTAATTACATTGGCTTCGATTATAGCTATTACATGTTTAATCTATGTTTCCCCACCTACAGCGCAAACTATATCGGCCTTGAGTGACTGGTCTCATTTTAGGCTTTTATCTAGTTAGTTTAGTATTAAGGCAGTTTGCAATGTTACTAACTTTAACTAGTTATAACATTGCTAAATTAGTTGCCACTATTTGATACAAAATATTTTTATAATTTTAAACGAAATAATTAAATAGTTTCACCTGTCTTATACCTGCAAGTTCGAAAGCTTTTGCATCATTTAAAGCGTCAAATATAAATTATAAGAGGTCCTTAATGGAATTTACGAATAAACGCACTACCCTAATTGCAGCATCTTTATTGTTGGCGTTAGCGATAACACAGGCTATTTTTACAGCGCTTTACAGTGGCGGAATTAGCTTTTCAAGGCAGTACGCATGGGGTCTAGAGGCGGTGCTGTTCACAGTACTTGTTGCATTTGCAGGTGCAGCTATGCTGCAAGCAAAAAATTCTCAACTAGGCTGGTCGGCAATCACATTTAGCGCTGTTCTTAACATAATACAAGTAAGTATTGGCCTAACTTTATTTTCAACATTTGGAAAAGTAGCGGGCGCAGTAGAAGGCGCACAACCATTAATTGGTGGTGTAGTGTCTTTATCATTCATGATTTACTACGCAGCTAAATTATTGTTAGGCTTAGCAGCCCTTGTATTTGGCCTATCTTTTATTGCTAAAGGTGGCAAAGCCATTGGTAGCCTTACAGCCCTTGCAGGCGGTGTTGCAATACTTGCCAATGCTTTATTAATTATTTTTGGCCGTGATGGATTTCTACCATCAGGCGTTGCTGGCGCTTCTGGTATGGTTGCAACATTACTTTTATCAATATGCTTAATAAGCCTTTACCGCAAAGCAGACTAAGGCCTAATACCTTACAAGCAAGGTATATATTTTATAGGTTATAAACATCGGCTAATATTTTATATAGGCCGATGTTTTACGTTAAACCCATCCGCCCAACGTATTCCAAATTGTTTATCTCTAAACCTACTTATCTAATTGACTAAAAAACATAATATACCTGCCCTCATGTTTACTTAAATCGCCTGTAAAAGAGACATTGAATCTATTAAATAAAAAGTGCCCGTAAATAAGGCTATATTTCTGTAGGCTTTAAATTGGTAGCACTATATATTATTTATAACTTTGCTTTTTTACCCACCTCATTAGTATGCTAAAGTGCTAATACAAGCTAAATTTAATTATTTAGCATCCCCTACTTCGCTAATAGATTAATAATAAAGAGAAAAAATGACAAAATCTAATACCGGTGTTGTTGTATTAAGTGCCGTAAGAACAGCAATTGGCAGTTTTGGCGGAACCCTTAAAAACTTTACCCCTGCAGAGCTTGGTACACTTTGCGCAAAAGAAGCCATTAAAAGAGCACATATTCCCTTAAACCAAATAGGTTCATCCGTAATTGGTAAGGTAATACATAATGGCCCAAAAGATGCCTACCTATCTCGTGTTATCGGTTTAAATGCCGGGCTACCTATCAGCAGCCATGCAGTTACACTTAATCGCTTATGTGGCTCGGGCCTAGAAGCAATAATACAAGCAGCACAACAAATTCAATTAGGTGATGTGGATGCAGCCCTTGCTGGTGGTTCAGAAAATATGAGCACATCGGCTTATACACTTCAAAGTAACCGCTGGGGACAAAAAATGGGCAACAGCGTAATGTTGGACGAGCTTACAACAACATTACAAGATCCGTGGGATAACAATCCTATGGGGATCACCGCAGAAAATGTCGCAGAAAAATATAAAATCAGCCGCGAAGAACAAGATAATTACGCAGCGCAAAGTCACAATAAAGCAGCTAAAGCAATTGAAAAAGGTCTTTTTAAGTCTCAAATAGTGCCAATCGAAATTAAATCGCGTAAAGGGAGCCAAATATTTGATACAGATGAACATGTTCGTGCAGACACATCAACTGACAAACTTGCCACACTTAAGCCCTACTTTAAAGAAAATGGCACAGTAACAGCTGCTTCATCTTCAGGTATAAACGATGGCGCAGCTATGCTTGTACTTATGTCTGAACAAAAAGCCCACGAACAAGGGCTTCAACCTATTGGACGACTTATTGGCTATTCTCGTGCTGGAGTTGAACCCTCATTAATGGGAACAGGACCTATTCCCGCTGTACAGCAAGTACTTGAAAAAACGGGCTTAACAATCGACGACATTGATATAATTGAGTCTAATGAGGCTTTTGCAGCGCAAGCCTTATGCGTAGCAAACGAGTTAAACTTTCCTTCGCATAAATTAAATCCGAATGGCGGCGCCATAGCGCTAGGTCACCCCGTTGGTGCAACGGGTGCAATTTTATCAACAAAATGCTTATACGAACTAAAACGCATTGACGGTAAATATGGGCTAGTTACTATGTGTATTGGCGGCGGGCAAGGCATAGCCGCCATTTTTGAAGCGCTTTAATTTTAGGCCTTGTTAGTTTAATAAAAAGCTGTATTCACATAGAGCAAAAAGACACTATGCTATTAGAGGAAGTAAAACGTGTAAGGCTATATATTTGCGCGTACTTCCTCTTGAGTCTTTATTTGCGAAAATTAATTATTTAAAAACTCTTCAAATAGAAATAAGAGTTACCTCATTCTATAATTTAACTATTATCGTTGGGCAAAACTCGATTTATAAACCGTGTTTACAAGTTAACTTTCTTACCCCCAAAAAAGCACCACCAAATGATATTAAAAATAAAGTCGGTAAAAACAGTAATGTATTGGTGTTAGCAATATTTATAGCTGGGCTGCCAATAACTGCCAGCGTATTAATTAACAATAATATCAAACTTGATTGAAGGTAGCCTTTGTAGCCTATAGCCCCTGCAAACAATAACATAATAAATGAACCTAAAATCGCAGGTGTAAATGGTGCAACGGCGAGTAACATGCAAACGAATGAAAATATAACAGCGCATCCAAATATTATTTTAAACATAATAACCTCAATGATAAGTGGCGTTTAATCCAAGTAATTAAAAGAGGATTAAACCAAATTAACTTTGCCGGGTCTGCTTAACATCCGCAATTTCTAATGTTAACGAACTCATTTTGCAAAAAAGCGTATTTTGGCTTCTTTTATTGTGATTAAAAATATAGAAAATGCACAAATTCCACCAGCCATAAACACAATTTGAAAGCTAGATAACGAAGAAAAGCTATATTGAGGCGAATACACATACTCCCCTAATAACTGTGCAAAAGTCGCTACACCTAAAATTATCAATAATGGGCACACAACTAGCGTAAACCAAAACCAAATACGTTTAATGTCTTTCATTAAAATTCCTTTGTATTCCTTTAAATTTAACTTAAAAATAAATTAGCTTGTAGGCTTCTGTATTTTAAAAGACTACTCGTTTTTGAGCACGAACAAAGTCTCTAACGCATTAATATACAATAAGCAGTAATAACGATAGCTTTAAAAAAATCTTAATATGAGTTCCTTACTAAGCTTTTATTAGGTCCCTGAATATTTATATGTACTCTGTTTTTAACAACCCAAAGCATTTAAGATCGTGAAATTGGTTTTTCCAATAGCCACTTTGGCGCCTTATACCCTCTTCTTTAAAACCCACTTTTAATAATACCGCCTCAGACGCGGCATTACCTAAAACAGTATCGGCTTGTACTCGGTGTATGCTACACGGTAATTTACCTTCAAAAGCTGCTTTTACAATACAATTTACTGCTTCTGATACATACCCTTCCCCCCAATAATCGGGGTGTAAATCATAACCAATAACAGCACTTTGCATTTTGGCGTTCCATGAGTTAAACCCACAGGTACCAATTAGTTTATTAGAATTTTTTAACCGAATAGCCCAGCGTATTCCTAAATTTTCATTAAAACGATCATTAAATAACGTGATTAAATTGCTCGCTTGGGTTAAATCAGTCATAGCTTATAATCGTAATATTTTATAACCGACTGGTTTGAAAAAAGCTCAAACAGGGCCATAGAATCTGCTGCTGTTATTTGGTCAAGCAAAATGCGGGGGGGTCTTTAATATTGGAAAGTCCATTTTATTCCTATTCAATGCTTATAATTGTGCGTTTGTTAATACAAACCTAAATTTGAACTCGTAATATGCCAAAATACACACAAACACAGCTTCTAATATAATAAACACAACGCCAATTAAACTTGCTGTTTGTTCATAATATAAAGCAATAAAAATGCATATACATACCCATACCGCGTTAGCTATTGCCAATACAGTGATTGTGTAAACAGGCTTAGTGACTAAAAAAGCAAGGGTTAAAGCGTAAATCCCATAGATAACATTGGCACTGGCAAGTAAAATTACAATATTTACAGGTAGATTATATAAAACCGAAACCCACTCTAATAAAGCAAATAACAATACACCTACGCTAAAACCAGCCGCGCCATCTACATGTAATATGTTTATAGCTACACCCCTATTTAGTAGTTAACGACGAGTAATCAAGCATAAGCTAAAACACATACTATTATATCTAGCAGTAAACTTTGTATAATCACTAAGCCTTTAACTTATACAGTAAGTTTAGGTTTCACATTTATTAAAAAAACAACCTCAATGCAAAACCAAATGCGCATAGCAATACACCTGAGAACATAATCCATTGCTGTACTTTGGGAATACCTATAGTTGGTGTTTCTTTTGATTTAAAAATATCAGCAAAAGGTAAGAAAAATATTTTCGGCATTAACGCGAGACTAAGCAGCATTAAAAATGCCCCAATACTCATTAATAAATCTTGTGCTTTAAATTCGATAATCCAAAAATCGTAAATACCGCTAATTAATAATAAAAAAGCAAAACTAACACACAACGTGAACGCTACTTTTTCTCTCGTAGATGAATTACTCATAAAAATCCTTTTTACATAAAACTTTAATCAATAAACTAAATGACTTACGGTAATAAAACCAACTTTAATTTGTAACTATTTATTAGTTAATATTAATATTTGGCTTAAAGCAAATGACTTATTTGCTCTTTTTTGGCTGGCTTACATTTATTGTAAACAGAATGACGTGATTTGCTCTCCTGTAATTGTTTTGAAGAGTGCGTGTCTAAAAGAATATAAAAAGTCGTACTCGTTCTAATTAAGTAAATTTTGCAAATCATTAGCACAATTGTATTTTTCACTTAATTTAGCGAGGCCAATCATTTTCTCGTTAAAAATACGTGAATAAGCAATGGCGTGTTTTTCCAGCTCAATTTGTGCAGAACAATTACCGCTGTTTGCACCAACCCACAAAACATCCCATCTAGTTTTCAATATAATACATGCTGTCATTTGAATATGTTCAAACCCAGGGCGAGCAGGACCTAAACCATTAGCAACGGCGATAAAAGACACACCTTTAGTCTCAAAACTTTGTTTTGCATCGATCTCTGCACTTTCAGTAATAAAGTCATTGCGTAGGTATTCAAAAGAGCAATCATCTGCAAAAACAGAAGGGGGAAAAAGAAAAATAAAAAGTATAACTATCTTCATGAGACCCTTAATAATTACCGCACTAAAACGGGTGAGGAACATTGTCCTGCTCTAATGATTGTTATATGCCAATTAGCACAATTGGTTCTTCGTTATCCATGAGCAAGTTTAGTTCTTCGATTTTCCAGATACCTGCAGATTTGTACATTACAACATATGCGAGTCCTGATTTTTCATTACCTATTATTTTGATAGCAAAGTTTGCTTCACCCTTAACCCCACTATCGGAAATTTCAAATCCATTTGCGTAATCAAATGAAAAATCTGGGGATTGACCAAAGTTAGCCTGAACAATAGGATTAGTGGATAGTTTACTTACTGCCATCTTGAATGCGCGGCTGTCAGTAAAGTTAACTATTACGGAAGCCATTATTATTGTAAATATTATGATAAAAGCACAAAAGAACATTACTCGTTTATGGAATTTACTTTTACTATTCCACCATGCGAACCCTACATCAATAAATGACATTTAACTCTATACTCCCTTGGCACATAAAGGCCCAATATGCCGACGAAACGAGCTCAGAGAATTGAGGTCGGAATAATTGGATTGTTATGTGATTACAATTTAAAGCCCAGTGCTTTTATTTTTAGACTTAAACAGACCTTTACCAGTTAATAGCGACAAATAAACACCCACGACAATTATCATTAACATTGAGCCAATAAAAAGCTCTCTTTGAATTACAAAAGTAACTGGAATTACAGAGGCTATAAATAACATAAAAGTGGATGAGATATTCTTCTTAGTAATATAACTCGCATTTTTAATTCTAAATAATTTCATTATTAAACTCTTTTTTAGTTTTCAGCAAAAATCACATTACGTTGCTTAATAATTCCACTAAACAACTTTAATGTAAACAGGTAATTACGTAGGCTTTAAAACACCCGTTATTAAAATCCACCTAACGACTTTTAATAATGTTATGGAATAAAACAAAAAAACTGTATAAATACACAGTACCGGTAAATATTTCATTCCTCGGTTATAAAATACTTAACTCACTGGCTGTTAATTTAGCTAGGTGGTTTTAATTTTTGCTGCTGTTGATTATGATGATGCAAAATCTGCTTTTATAAATTCATTTAAATTTTTCATTCATTTCATTAAGGATCACCGCATGTCTCAGTATGACGAATCTCCAGAGCAAATTGCACAGGCCACTGAAGGCTATGTAATGCAGCAAACTATGTTACGTATAAAAGATCCAAAACCGTCGCTGGCATTTTATCAAAATGTATTAGGTATGAAGCTATTAGGTAAGTATGACTTTCCTGAAATGAAGTTTACGCTGTACTTTTTAGGCTACGAGCCAACACAGCCAGAAGGTGATGATAAGACAAAAGCAAAATGGGTATTTGGTCGCCCTGCTCTTATAGAGCTCACTCACAACTGGGGCACAGAAAACGACGATAGTTTTACAGGCTACCACAGCGGTAACGACGAACCAAAAGGTTTTGGCCATATTGGTATTAGTGTACCCGATGTGTACGCAGCCAGTGAGCGCTTTGCAAAATACGATGTAGAGTTTGTAAAAAAACCAGACGATGGTTCAATGAAAGGCTTAGCTTTTATAAAAGACCCTGATGGCTACTGGATAGAAATACTCTCACCAGATAGCATAACCGATATTATTTTTGGTAAATAATCTCAACGCTTAATAAAACGGTTACCACATACTAAAAAGCCAGCTGTTACGCTGGCTTTTGTATTTTAAAGTAAAATTACTTACTCAGTGCACTTATTCGTGACTCAAGTGGCGGGTGAGATGAAAACAGCTCAGCCATACTTTTACCACCCGCAATACCAAATGCCATCATTGAACCTTGCAATTGTGAAGGATGGTTTTGCTTTAACCTTTCTAGGGCAGAACGCATTTTATCTGCACCAACTAATTTAGCAGCACCGCTGTCGGCTGCAAATTCACGCTTTCTGCTGTAATGCGCTACAACTATACTTGCCAACACACCAAACAGGACTTGGAATAACATATCGAACAAAATGTAGGTCCAGCTTATTCCGCCCTCTTCTTCATCGCCATTAAGAAAATTATCTACAATATTTGCCAACACTTTTGCAGCAAATATAACAAAGGTATTTACCACACCTTGAATAAGCGTAAGCGTTACCATATCGCCACTAGCAATGTGTGACACCTCATGAGCAAGCACTGCTTCGGCTTGATCTTGGGTCATACTTTGCATTAAGCCTGTACTTACAGCAACTAGTGAATTGTTTTTACTTGGGCCTGTTGCAAAGGCATTCATTTCAGGGCTGTCGTAAATTGCCACTTCAGGCATTGCAATGCCAGCTTTTTTAGCTTGTACTGCCACAGTGTTTACAAGCCATTGTTCGGTTTGGTTACTTGGTTGAGTAATAACCTGCGCACCCGTTGATTTTTTAGCAATCCATTTAGACATATAAAGTGAAATAAACGACCCACCAAAACCAAATACGGCCGCAATAAGTAATATACCACCTAGGCTACGATGGCTTAAGCCTAGCGCGCTCATTATAATTGAAAGCACCACACCTAATACCAACATAACCGCAAGGTTAGTTAATAAAAACAAAAATACACGTTTCATTCGCGTTCTCCAAAAATAACATTCATTGCTGAGCGATTTACTAAAATTTGATCGGCTGTAAGCAACACTATCGCAATGACACACTATGTCATTGCGATAGTGTTATTCTGTGACAAACTATGTCACAGCGCAAGTACTATTTATGGATTTATTGATAAATTTTCAAGAAGTGTTTTATAGATTTGTAATTTTGGTGTTTGTTCGCTGTACGGGCTAATAGCAAGAATGGGAAACGGTAAGCGTGCCTTTAAACTATCAAGGTTTGCTTGGTATTCATCCATGTGTTCATCAACCTGGTTGGCTATCCAACCTATACAGTTAATACCTAAGCTTTGTATGTGTGCTGCGGTTAAAAGTGCATGATTTAAGCAGCCCAACTTCATACCAACCACTAATATAACCGGTAGTTTCTCAGCTTTTACCCAATCGTATAAATACTCGGTATTATTTATAGGCAAAGCCCAACCACCAGCACCTTCTGTAAGCAGGTAGTCAGCGCCTTGCTGTTTTACCGTTTTATAGGCTGCAGTAAGTTTGTTTACATTAATAGTTACACCCGCCTGCTCTGCGGCTATGTGGGGGGCTATGGGTGGTGCAAAAGTAAAGGGATTTACCACGTCATACTTTGCGCTTACTGTTGCACTTTCCATTAGCATAAGTGCATCAGCATTAACAAGTTGGTCAAACGCCATTTCAGACCCAGCAGCTAGTGGTTTATACCCTATTGCCTTTTTTTTATGTTGGGCAAGCAGTTTTAACAATAAACTGGTTACATGTGTTTTTCCCGCATCGGTGTCGGTACCAGTAATAAAAAATTCTTTCATAGCTTTGCCTTGTAACAAACGATGTTTACGCTTTAGTTAATGATAACAATACTACATGATAAGAAACACACGCTTTTTGGTTTATTAACGGATACGCTGCACACGCCGTTTTAAGCGCCGATTTGGTTAATAACCCTGGGCGTGTTTTTCCTGTATTCTGAGTGGTTGCGCCAATTGCTTTTATTGAGCGAATTGCTTGCAGCGGTGTCGAATATTTATCTGTATACATTGTGCTTATAGTGTTTGTAACATTAAAACCAGAACTTTGGACCGATTGGTTTATATAATCAACCGAATTAAATGTATTAATATGGCTGTGGCTATCTACCGCAGCAAACGCTGTTTTTATTTCGTTTAGTGAGCCTTCAACTACAGCGCTAATATAAGCTTGCCCGCCCGGTTTTAATACCTCATAAAGTGACTTTAAAAGCACGTTAAAGTTAGCTGACCATTGCACCGCAAAGTTACTAAAAATAATATCTACACTGTTTGATTGTAATGGTAAATTGTCCATATCTGCGCATACTTTGTAATCACCTTTATTACAACTATTGAGCATATTAAAACTTAAATCCATTGAAAGCACATTACCGTAAAGGCTTTTAAGCTGATCGGTGTTTACAAGTGGGCCTGCACCTAAATCAACACACACTTTATTTTTATTACATGCTGAAGGCGTTATTAATTTGAACAAATCATCCGCTGCTTTTTTTTGAACATGTGCATGCGTATTGTAATCACCCGCCGCTTTTGAAAAGTTAACCTGTGCTCCTTTTTTAAGTGCTGGGTTAAACCTTTTTAAATGGCACAGTGTTGCGGGCTTTGTAACCGGCTTACTATCAAGTGCATGGGCTATCATAATAGTGCCTCTGCTAAATGTTTAACTAGATAAGTAATATCATCAAGGGTGTGCGCTGCCGTTAACGTCACTCTTAAGCGTGCAGTATTGTACGCAACCGTAGGTGGGCGAATGGCGGTTAGCCAAATTCCTTGTTGCTTGAGTTTATTAGCCGCTTTTAATGTTTGCTCTGCACACCCTAATACAATAGGTTGAATAGCCGTATCGGACTCCATTACCGCTATGTTGTGCTGTTGTGCAAGGTGTTTAAAAGTAGCAATGTTTTTATTTAACATTACTCGTTGCGTGTTAGCTTTTTTAATGTGCTTTAAGCGAACTAATGTATTATCTGCCAATAATGGCGACATAGCCGTTGAGTATGTGTAATCGCGGTTATATTGCAGCATGTAGTCTATAAATGCGCGTGAACCCAACACACACGCGCCACTACTAGCAACAGCTTTACCAAATGTGATGACGAGTATATCGGGTAAAATATCGCCAATAAATGTTTCGCAACTACCCAGCCCTGTATTACCTAACACGCCAAAGCCATGTGCGTCGTCTATCATCAGCCATGCATTGTGTTGTTTTGCAAGGAGCAGTAGGTCTTTGATAGGGGCCGTATCACCATCCATCGAAAAAACACCTTCGCTAATAATTAACTTATTTTGTGCTTTTGACTTTTCGAGCCGAGATCGTAAGTGATTTAAATCGTTGTGGTTAAACCGTATTAAAGCTGCATTTGAATGAAGTGCACCATCTATTAAGCTAGCGTGGTTTAACTTATCTTGAAAAATGGCGCTGTTTTGCGCTGCTGCTTTATCCTGAAACAACGCTTTAATTACACTGCTATTAGCACTAAACCCAGAATTAAAAAGCAACCCAGCTTGATAACCTAACTGAGTGCATAAGTACTGCTCTAACGCTTGTTGCTGTAATTGATACCCTGTTACTAATGCAGAGCTATGGCTACCTAACGTATTAATATTTTCGCTCTTAATAGTTAAATCACCAAAGCCCAAGTAATCATTACTGGCAAAATTTAGGTAGGTTTTATCATTTACCATAATGGTTCGTGCTGTGGCGCTTTGTACCACATGGCGTTTGCGTAAAAGCAATTGCTCTGCCCGTTCATTAAGGTGTGCGCTAATAAATTCAAATGGCATGAGTAACGCTTACTTAGGCTTCGTAAAATAATTCAGACGTTGCTTTATCTGCAACTTGCGATGAAAGCGACGCTGCTACAGCTTCATCTGAATAATCTTCACGCGTTTCTGGGTTCATTCCTAGCTTTTTAATTAGGTTCATATCGGCATCCGCTTCTGGGTTTTCTGTTGTAAGCAGTTTGTCACCATAAAATATAGAGTTAGCACCTGCAAAAAAGCACATTGATTGCATTTGCTCGTTCATGGCGTTACGCCCTGCCGACAAACGTACATAGCTGTGTGGCATCATTATTCGTGCAGTAGCAATAGTGCGTATAAACTCAAAATGGTCTAAATCGTCAACGTTTTCAAGTGGGGTACCTTTTACTTTAACTAGCATATTAATAGGTACACTTTCTGGCTGTTGTGGCAAATTAGCCAATTGCATAAGTAACCCATAACGGTCGGCTGCTTGCTCGCCCATACCGACTATACCGCCTGAACAGACTTTCATACCGGCATCGCGTACATGATCTATGGTGTTTAATCGATCTTCAAAGGTACGGGTTGATATAATTTGCTCGTAGTATTCAGGTGATGTATCTAGATTATGGTTGTAGTAATCTAAACCTGCACTGCTGAGTTCGTGCGCTTTTTCGTTTGTGAGTTTGCCCAGGGTCATGCAGGTTTCAAGGCCAAGCTCTTTTACTTCTTTTACCATTTTAGAAATGTAAGGCATGTCTCTGTCTTTTGGATCTGACCACGCAGCGCCCATACAAAAACGTGTTGCGCCTTTTTGTTTAGCTAAACGCGCTTGCTCTACTACTTTTTCTACTTCAATAAGTCGCTCGCGCTCTAGGTCGGTTTTATAGTGCCCTGACTGTGGGCAATACTTGCAATCTTCTGGGCATGCCCCAGTTTTAATTGATAACAGGGTAGAAATTTGCACTTCATTTGGGTTGAAGTTAGCACGGTGAACCGACGCCGCCTTAAAAAGTAAATCGTTAAACGGCATTTCAAATAATGCTTTAACTTCGCTATGGGTCCAATTGTGGCGAACAGGTGCAAGTTCCATAATTCTCTCTTTATTTTTTTCATATCGGTGATGTTGGATTAGTCTAAAACTTCAAGTACCATTGTCAACGAAGCCCACCCAGTTAAAGTTTACATATGCACAATAAACACCCAATTGATTTAAATTTTGATCGTGAACACATTTGGCATCCATACACATCAATGACAAAGCCTATTCCCGTTTACCCTGTAACCCACGCTAAACACAATATAATTTACCTCGAAACAGGCGAGCAACTTATAGATGGCATGGCATCGTGGTGGAGCGCTATTCATGGTTACAACCACCCTGCTATTAACAAAGCAATGGTTAATCAAATTAATCACATGAGCCACATTATGTTTGGAGGTATCACACATTCAAGTGCAGTTGAGCTGTGTAAAAAGCTTGTAGATATCACCCCCCTAAGCTTAACTAAAGTATTTTTAGCTGACAGTGGCTCGGTAAGTGTTGAAGTAGCTATTAAAATGGCTCTGCAATACTGGTTAAGCCAAGGTATTAAAACAAAACAAAAATTAATGACTCCTTATAAGGGTTATCATGGCGATACGTTTGCTGCAATGAGCGTATGCGATCCTGTGAACTCTATGCATAGCCTATATAAAGGTTTTTTGCCTGAGCACGTATTTGTACCTGCCCCTACCAGTAAGTTTTCAAGCACTTTTGAGCAAAGTGAAGCGCTTGAACTTGAACAGTACTTTAAAAATAACCACCAACACGTAGCTGCTTTTATTATTGAACCCATAGTACAAAATGCGGGAGGTATGAATTTTTATCATCCCGATTATTTAGCCTGCGTAAGGCAGCTATGCAATCAATACAATGTACTTTTAATTTGCGACGAAATAGCCACTGGCTTTGGCCGAACGGGTAAGTTATTTGCGGTTGAACACGCTAATATTGAACCCGATATTTTATGTATAGGTAAAGCACTTACCGGTGGCTCAATGACTTTATCGGCAACGCTTACGAGCGATAAAATTGCCACAGGCATTAGTCAAGGTGAAGCCGGAGTTTTGATGCACGGACCTACCTTTATGGGTAATCCGCTAGCGTGCGCAGCTGCATGTGCCAGCATAGACTTATTACTTGAGCAAAACTGGCAACAACGCGTAAAAGAAATAAATAATCAACTTCAGCAATTACACAAATGTGCGGAGCTTGAAGACGTTGCTGATGTAAGAGTGCTCGGCGCGATAGGTGTTGTAGAGCTTAATAAAGAGGTTAGTAATATCGATGTTGCGACTATTCAGGCCTTTTTTGTAAAACAAGGTGTATGGATACGCCCTTTCGGTAAACTAATTTACCTTATGCCACCGTATATAAGTGACCAAAACAGTATTAAAACGCTTTGCGATGCAATTTATAGTGCAATTAAAGGTAAACATTACGCTAAAGCATAGTGATTTTTTAAAGTTTAATAGTGGTATTAATTAGTCAATAGCTTCATTAACTTTAAGCAAAAAGCGGATTTAACTTGATATAGATCATTTGTATTAATTAAATTCGTCCTCATGCCTTCAAAAACGTGTTTAGCAGTTTTAGTATATTGCTCTTCGTAATATTTACGGATATGATAATACCTATCATTTACAATTACCTTTTTGGACTTCTTTCATGAACTTATTTTTTAAACCAGCCAAAACATTAGGTGCCTCTTTATTAATAGCGTCTGCGTTTATTGCGCAACCTGTATTTGCTAACGGTCCTATTGGTGAACATGTAAATCACCTTCAAGCTAACCTTAAAAGCTATAACGAAGAAGTTGAGTGGATGGTAGGCAAAGTAGACACGCTTGTTAGCACCTACGAAAATAAAGGCGCAAAGGCCGTAAATACCGACGATTTAATTGAATATTGGGAATCGGTAAAATTTCACAGTGCAATTGAAACTAATTTAGTGCCTGTTTATGCCTCTATTTGGCAGGGTTTGTACGGTGTAAAAATGGCAATTGACGGTGGTAAAGCAGCCGCTGAGGTTCGTGTGCAACAAACCGCAATGAATAATGCTTTATGGCAAGGTTTAGGTGCTGTTAAATTAGCAGCTAAATTTCAACAAAAAGGCTTGTTAGAGTCTGTTACAGCTACAGCAAGTAAAGAAATGACGCAAAGTGCAACAATAGACGAAATAAAGCACAAACTAGACCGCGTCATCGCAAAACTTGCTGAGCGCCTTCACGACGAAGCCACTGAAATTGTTCACGATACTTACCTACACTTATTCGAAGGCGTTGAAGGAACACTTATCGAGCAAGATGCAAATTTAGTCGAGGCACTTGAAAAAGATTTTAACGTCACGCTTCCAAAAGCAATCGCAGATAACAAAAGTGTTGATGAAGTACGCGATGTAGTTACCAGCATGCAAACAAAATTAGACCGCGCCAAACGTTTAATTGAAAAAGCAGAAAAAAACCGTAAGGACGTTTTTTAGTGGAACGCAGAACCTTTATACAAGGGTTAGCAGCATTAGGGGTAATTGGCTCATTGCCATTACCTCTATCGCAAGCTTTTGCTAATACAGTAGCCAACCCTGTCTCGGTTGACGATTTACCTAAGCTTAAAGGTGATTTAACCTTATATTTAGGCCGAGGTGAAGGTGGTTTATACGAAAACGTATTACAAGCTATCCAAAAAAATAACCCTGATTTTAATTTAGCTATTCGCCGTGGACCAACAGCTGCACTTGCCAACACAATTGTTGCAGAAGCCAAAGCGGGTGTTAAACGTGCTGATTTATTTTGGGCTGTGGACTCAGGTGCAATTGGTTTAGTGACCGATGCAGGTCTTGCAAAACCACTGCCAGACGATTTATCGGCTCAACTGCAGCCGCAATTTAAATATGAAGACTGGGCGCCAGTAACGGGACGTATTCGTACATTGCCTTTTAATACATCGCGTTTAACTAAAGATCAAATTCCAACCAGCATTATGGAAATTGCTGACAGCGACTTGAGTATTGGGTGGGCCCCTGCTTATGCGTCTTTTCAATCGTTTGTTACAGCAATGCGTATATTACAAGGCGATGATAAAACGGCTAAATGGCTCAAAAAAGTTAAAAAACGTGCAAAAACATACGCAGGTGAATTAGGCGTTGTAATGGGTGTGGAACGGGGTGAAGTTGATATTGGCTTTGCTAATCATTATTACACTTTACGTTTAAAATCAGGCAAGCCGGATGCAAATCTTGATTTAGCCTTTACCCAAAACGATGCAGGCTGTTTAGTCAACGCCTCGGGTATATTAACGCTTAACAGTGACCCGCTTGCAACTAACTTTATGCGCTATTTACTCAGCAAAGAAGTTCAAGGCTATTTAGCACGTGAAGCCTACGAAATCCCCCTTGTAAACGGTATTGCTCAGCCTGATGGTTTACCTTCGCTTTCGAGCGTTTCACCACCTAAAATTGATTTAACACAGCTTGCAGATTTGCGACCCACTATTAACTTAATGCGCAGCAACGGCGTTTTATAATGCGATTACCCCCATCTTACCCAATGGCGCTGCTTGCAGCGCTCATTACGCTTACCCCTATTTGTATATTAATGGTGCTTGCTAGTGACTCAAGTTCCTATTTTGATAGCCATAATTTAACCATATTAGGTAATACACTGGCTTTAATGGGCTTAACTGTTTTAGGCTCAATTTTAATCGGCGTACCACTTGCGTTTATAAGCGCCTATGTACACTTACCTTTTAAAAAAGCATGGCTTGTATTATTTGCCGCTCCCCTTGCTATACCTAGTTATATTGGTGCGTTTACGCTTTATGCTGCATTTGGCCCTGGGGGTGAAATAAATAATTTACTCGGATTTGAAACACCGTCTATGTATGGGCTATCCGGCGCTGCAATAGTTATGACCTTGTATACATTCCCATTTGTTATGATGACTACCCGATCATCTTTACTCAGTTTAGACGCCAGCATGGTAAACGCAGCTCGCACATTGGGTATGTCGATGACGCAAAGTGTATTCAAAGTTATTCTACCCCGCGTGGTAAATGGCATTGCTGCTGGGTCGTTATTAGTAGCACTTTATACTTTATCTGACTTTGGCACCCCAGCCATGATGAGACTTGATACATTCACCCGTGTAATTTATGTTGAATACAATGCCTTTGAACTGGGTCGCGCAGCGATGCTGTCGCTTCAGTTAATGGTTATTGTAGGCTTTTTATTACTTGTAGAGTCGCAAATAAAAACAGCGAGTGAGCGTCATGGCCGCCCCCTTTTTTTATTCCCGAATAAACTTCAATTGAGTGCGTTATTTACTCTGTTCGCTCCTGTGCTGTTGCTAGCAATCGGCTTACCCTTGGCAATATTTTTTATATGGCTTGCACGAGATGGCTTAAGTAATTTTGATTTTACCATTGCATGGCATTCAACCTATGCGTCTGCACTTGCTGCTATTGTTGCAGTAATAGTAGCGGTCCCTGTTGCGCACGCGGCTCTCAGTGGCAAAGCAGGCAGAGTTATGGAGCGCGTTACTTACTTTGGCTTTGGCATACCCGGTATTGTAATGGGCACAGCGCTGGTTTATGGCGGGTTGCAATTACCATTTTTGTATCAAACTTTGGGGTTACTTATTATTGCCTACATGCTACGTTTTTTGCCTCTCGCGGTCGGTTCAATTCGTACTAGTACCGAACATTTAGACCCTAGCTTGGTAAAATCTGCTCGAGTGCTTGGTGCAAGCCCGCGCGAAGCCTTCACACGTATTACTTTGCCTTTAACCATGCGTGGTATCGTCGCTGGTGGTGCATTGGTGTTTTTAGAGTCAATGCGTGAACTTGAAGCCACTTTATTGCTAGGCCCTACTGGGTTTGAAACCCTGTCTACTTATTTATGGCGTGTTTACGAAGCTGGCTATTTTGGCCGTGCCGCTATACCTGGGCTGTTATTAGTGGTGATCTCTGCTTGTGGTTTAGCTATTATGATGTCTGGCGAAAAACGTAACCAGTTTGAACATTAAGGATTTGAAGTAAATGCTATCTGTAAGTCAGTTGTCTATAGATTATGGCAGTAATCGCGTTGTGAGCGATTTGAATTTAACGCTTGGTGAAAACGAAATCCTAATGCTTGTAGGCCCCACCGGTTGCGGTAAAAGTACAATATTACAAGCACTCGCAGGCTTAATACCCATTTCTGAAGGTGAAATAAACGCAGATAAATGGCGTGCAACCCGTAATAAATCAGTGCCTCCTGAGAAGCGCAGTGTAGGTATGGTTTTTCAAGACTTTGCGTTATTTCCGCATTTAACGGTTGAGCAAAATATTTGTTTTAAATTAAAAGATCACAGCGTGGCAGATCATTGGATTAACCTACTTGGTCTTGAAGAGTTTAGAACTAAGAAACCTGCGACCCTGTCTGGCGGTCAAAAGCAACGCGTTGCATTAGCACGTACTCTTGCTCACCAGCCTGACTTTGTATTACTTGATGAGCCGCTGTCGAATCTAGATGCGGCGTTAAAAGACATGCTGCGTTGGGATATCCGAAACGCACTAAAAAATGCAGGTGTACCTGCTATTTGGGTTACCCACGACCAAGAAGAGGCACTATCGGTTGGGGATCGTGTTGGTGTTTTAAAAGGTGGGCAAATACAACAAATTGACACTCCCGAAAAATGCTTTAGCACCCCAGAAAACCGCTTTGTTGCGCGTTTTTTAGGTGAAGCTAGCTTTATAAAAGGTACATTAAATAACGGCCAAGCACTTACCGATATTGGTAATGTACCCGCGCATGGTGTTGACTGCGCTCAAGGCAATGTTGATGTATTGCTTCGCCCCGACGATGTTTTATTAGTACAAAGCAGTATAGGTAATAATGGCGAGGTTATTTGGGTACGCTTTGAAGGCGGTAGTCGATTATGCGCTATAAAACTTGCCTGTGGTACAGTAGTCACTAGCCGCGTGAGTCATGAACTGGTTGTACACCCTGGTGACAACGTACATGTTTCGCTAAGTACCTCTCATCCGCTGGCTGCTTTTAAAAACTAGCGCATTAAATATTTTACTTTAGAGGAAACTATGAACGGGCCAAATCCAAATAACCCATCTCCAATGCAAGGGTTTCCTCAAGTAGGTTATTTAAAAAATTTTATTACGTCGCCTAATATAGAAGTCGGTGATTATACGTATTACGACGACCCTGATGGGCCTGAACACTTCGAAAAAAACGTACTTTATCATTTCGATTTTATTGGCGACAAACTTATTATTGGGAAGTTTTGTGCCATAGCAAAAGATGTAACTTTTATAATGAATGGGGCTAATCATAAAAGTACTGGTTTTTCTACCTACCCATTTTTTATATTTGGTAACGGATGGGAAAAGTCTGCACCTCAACCAGGTGACTTACCATTTAAAGGAAATACAGAAATTGGCAATGATGTGTGGATTGGCTATAACGCCACTATTATGCCAGGGGTAAAAATAGGAAATGGCGCTATCATTGCTAGTAAATCGGTAGTGACCAACGATGTACCAGCTTATGCTGTCGTTGGTGGTAATCCAGCAAAAATAATCAAACAGCGGTTTGACGATAAAACGATTAATGCACTGCTATCTATTGCATGGTGGGATTGGAGCAGTGACAAAATCACTGCTCATTTAGATGCTATAACTCAAAATAATTTAGACTTACTGTCTAAACTATAACACTACCATTCAAACATATACGCCATTTTACTTATGGTTTTAAGCGGCACGTTATGCGAATTCCGTTTAGCGTATAAGTGCTGCATAGATTTATCTTTTACTTCACCCACTATCACTTCTTTAACTTGATAACCTAAGGCAACAGCTGCTTGAGTGTATGCAACAAACTCCCATTTTTTTATATTGGTGTTGTCTACAATCACAAGCGGAATACCTTGTGCGAGCGCTTGTATAAAACGCGCTAAATTTAAATTATGGTATTGCGGTAATTTAAATTTATCAAAATGATATTCGCCCTGCTCATTTAAAAAATAATCATCTGTTGAGCAAATTAAATATTGGCTTTCATCTGCAGTCGCTAATTCGTCTGCTAAATTTTGTGCATAATACGACTTACCGCTTCCAGGTAGTCCACGTAAAATAAAAACTTGTTTCATAGCATCCATTTCTAAAGTAATGGTCAGTATTGAGTAATCAAAGAATATATAATGCCACAAAATCGCTAAATTTCAGAGAAGCAAATTACAAACTTAGTCATTTTTGCCTAAAAATCGACTAAAAATAAACCGCATTGATAAAAACTTATAAAGAGTTGCCCGCAATAGTTTTTTTATTTTACTTTACTAGGTAAGATACAGGGTTCTAGTACAGCACCATCTATCAATAAAATATGGTTTATATACTGTACATATTTAAATAAATAAAGTTAGGCAACTTATATCATTGGAGTGAAGATGAGCCATTTAGCGATTTCAGAGCTATTAAAAGGCAATGTTGCGGTAGACAGCCAAGTAACAATTAATGGCTGGATCCGTACTCGCCGCGATTCAAAAGCAGGAATATCATTTTTAGCCGTTCATGACGGTTCGTGTTTTGATCCTATTCAAGCGGTAGTTCCTAATTCACTAAATAATTATGATGAAGTTACTAGCTTAACAGCCGGTTGTTCTGTATCGGTTACTGGTGTTTTAGTTCAATCTGCGGGCAAAGGCCAATCGTTTGAAATTCAAGCGAATACGGTCACTGTATTAGGTTGGGTAGAAAACCCAGATTCATACCCAATGTCGGCAAAACGCCACAGCATTGAATACTTACGTGAACACGCTCACCTTCGCCCACGTACTAACATGATTGGCGCAGTAACACGTGTACGTAACTGTTTAGCACAAGCCATTCACCGTTTTTATCACGAGCAAGGTTACTACTGGATCAGCACACCTATTATCACAGCAAGTGATTGTGAAGGCGCTGGCGAAATGTTCCGTGTATCTACACTTGATATGCAAAACTTACCGCGTACAGATAAAGGCGATGTTGATTACAGTGAAGACTTTTTTGGAAAAGAAGCATTCTTAACTGTATCTGGCCAGTTAAACGGCGAAACTTACGCGTCTGCAATGTCAAAAATTTATACGTTTGGCCCTACTTTCCGTGCAGAAAACTCAAATACTTCACGTCACTTGGCTGAGTTTTGGATGGTTGAACCTGAAGTAGCGTTTGCAGATTTAGAAGATATTGCAAAGCTTGCAGAAAACATGCTTAAGTACGTATTTAAAGCGGTACTTGAAGAGCGCCGTGACGACATGGAGTTTTTTGCTCAACGTATCGAAAAAACTGCTATTAGCCGTTTAGAAGAATTTGTTGAAAAAGACTTTGCACAAGTTGATTACACAGACGCAGTAGAAATTCTTAAAAACTGCGGTAAGAAATTTGAGTTTGATGTTGAATGGGGTGTAGATTTACAGTCTGAGCACGAACGTTACCTAGCAGAAGAACACTTTAAAGCACCGGTAGTAATTAAAAACTACCCACGTGATATTAAAGCATTTTACATGCGCCAAAACGAAGACGGCAAAACCGTTGCTGCTATGGACGTAGTTGCACCGGGTATTGGTGAAATCATTGGTGGTTCTCAACGTGAAGAGCGCCTTGACGTACTTGATGCGCGCCTTGAAGAAATGAGCTTAAACAAAGAAGATTACAGCTGGTACCGCGACCTACGTAAATACGGTAGTGTGCCACATTCAGGCTTTGGTTTAGGCTTTGAACGCTTAGTTGCTTATGTAACAGGTATGGGCAATGTACGTGATGTAATCGCCTTCCCTCGTACTAAAGGCAGCGCAACTTACTAGATGAGTATTGACTAAATTGTTTAAAAATTAAAAACCAGCCAATTGGCTGGTTTTTTTATGGCTAAAATTTAACGTATAAAAAAAGCCGCAGCACCCATCAGGCACCACGGCTTTCAACCAGAATAAGGTTTAATAAATGGTTATAGTGCGTTTTCTAATTGCGGTAACACATCAAATAAATCGGCAACGAGTCCATAGTCTGCAACCTGAAAAATAGGTGCATCGGGATCTTTGTTAATTGCAACAATCACTTTTGAGTCTTTCATACCCGCTAGGTGTTGAATGGCACCGCTAATACCCACTGCGATGTATAAGTTAGGCGCTACAATTTTACCTGTTTGCCCTACTTGCATATCATTAGGTACAAAGCCAGCGTCTACCGCAGCGCGCGATGCACCAATAGCAGCACCTAATTTATCGGCTATACCGTTTAAAAGAGCGAAATTTTCGCCATTTTGCATACCACGACCACCAGATATAACCACCTCAGCAGCGGTAAGTTCTGGGCGCTCTGACTCAGTTTGCTCAACGCTTACAAACGTACTTAACTGTGAGTCCGATACTGTATCTAAAGTATTAATACTTACAGCGCCTTGCTCGCCTTGTAAATCAAAACTACTTGCGCGTACGGTAATCACCTTTTTAGCATCAAGTGATTTTACAGTCGCAATAGCGTTACCGGCATAAATTGGGCGTTTAAACGTATCAGCATCTATTACATCAATAATTTCAGATATTTGTGCTACATCTAAAAGGGCCGCAACACGTGGCATAAAATTTTTGCCTGTGGTAGTTGCACTTGCCACAATATGACTGTAGCCGTCAGTTAACGACATAACTAAATCGGTTATGCTTTCTGCTAGTTGGTGTGCATAAGCTGCATTATCTGCAACAAGCACACTAGCAACGCCTTCTATACTTGAAATAGACTCGCACATACTGGCGATGTTTTCACCGGCCACTAATACATCAACAGGAAAACCCATTTTAATAGCCGCATTAATTGTTTTTGAGGTTTCTGGTTTTAAGGCACCGTTGTCGTGCTCTGCAATTACAAGTGTTTTCATTTAAATCACCTTTGCCTCTGTTTTTAATTTTTCTACAAGTTGTGCAACGTCTTCTACAATAATGCCACCACTACGTTTTGCCGGTTCTTCTACGCTAACAAGCTGAATACGAGGTGTTAAATCTACACCTAAAGAGTCTGCAGCTATTACATCAAGCGGCTTGCGTTTTGCTTTCATTATATTGGGTAGTGATGCATAACGTGGTTCGTTCAAACGTAAATCTGTAGTGATAATGGCTGGCAATGAAAGTGCGACCGTTTGCAAACCGCCGTCTACTTCACGCGTAACATTTACTTTTCCATCAGCAACAACCACTTTAGACGCAAACGTACCTTGCCCACGATTAGTTAATGCTGCAAGCATTTGACCCGTTTGGTTATTGTCTGAATCAATCGACTGCTTTCCTAAAATAACAAGTTCTGGCGCTTCTTGCTCTACAATTTTTGCGAGTAATTTTGCAATGTGTAATGACTCTAATTTTTCATCGGTTTCGATGTGGATTGCTTTATCTGCACCCAGTGCAAGCGCTGTGCGTAGTTGTTCTTGCGATGTTTTAGCGCCAATAGTAACAGCTACAACTTCAGTGGCTGTACCGGCTTCTTTTAAGCGAATAGCTTCTTCAATTGCAATTTCACAAAATGGGTTCATCGCCATTTTAACGTTCGTTAAATCTACATCGCTGTTGTCACTTTTGACACGCGCTTTTACGTTGTAATCTATAACGCGTTTTATTGGTACAAGAACTTTCATAGGAACTCCATAATTATTTAAACCTACAACCTAACGTGTACGTCAACCTATTTATTTTTATGAAATCAGACTACTTCCTGTTGACGTAAACGTCAACCTAAAATAACCTTTAACTATTCACAGCCTGTAACGAAAAATTGGCATTGTAATAAATAGGCTGAATACCTTATTCAAATACTGAGGCAGTATTGAGTGAGTCCGTCATAAATAAAGAGGTTATTATGGTCGAACGTGAAACCATGGAATTTGATGTAGTTGTTGTAGGCGCTGGACCTGCGGGACTTGCTAGTGCAATAAAACTCGCACAACTTGCACAAGAAAAACAACAAGAGTGCATGATTTGTGTTGTAGAAAAAGGCTCAGAAGTTGGCGCGCATGTTCTATCGGGCGCTGTATTTGAAACAAAAGCGTTAGATGAATTACTACCAAATTGGCAAGAGCAAGGTGCGCCAGTAAGTACGAAAGTTACAAATGATGAAATTTATTGGTTTAATAACGAAGAAAAAGCAACATCAATCCCCCACTTTGCTTCGCCTAAAACATTTCATAATAATGGTAACTACATTGTTTCAATGGGTAACGTATGCCGCTGGCTTGCAGAGCAAGCTGAAAGTTTAGGCGTAGAAATATTTCCAGGCTTTAGCGCGCATTCACTTATTATTGAAGACGACGCAGTAAAAGGTATTGTTACGGGTGACATGGGCGTTGATAAAGATGGTAATGAAAAAGATGGCTACATGCCAGGCATGGAGCTAAGAGCTAAATATACTATTTTTGCTGAGGGCTGCCGAGGCCATTTAGGCAAACAACTTATAAACCAGTTTGCACTTGATGCTGACTCATCGCCTCAACATTATGGCTTAGGCTTTAAAGAAATATGGCAAGTAGATGAGTCTAAGCATCAACAAGGTAAAGTAGTTCATGGCACAGGTTGGCCGTTAAGTGGTGATACGAGCGGTGGTGTATTTATGTATCATAGCGAAAATAATCAGGTCGTTGTTGGCTTAATTGTTGATTTAAATTACACAAACCCGCATTTAAGCCCGTTTGATGAATTCCAGCGAATGAAACATCATCCTGTTTTTAAACAAGTACTTGAAGGCGGTGAGCGTATTGCTTATGGCGCGCGCGCTATTGCAAAAGGTGGATTACACTCTTTGCCTAAAATGCATTTTCCTGGCGGGTTATTAGTAGGCTGTGATGCAGGCACATTAAATTTTGCAAAAATTAAGGGAAATCACACAGCAATGAAATCGGGCATGATAGCCGCTGAAGTCATTTTTGAAGCATTAGAAAATGAACAAGCTAATACTGATTTAGTAAATTACCACACGCAGTTTGAACAATCTTGGGCTTATAAAGAGCTTTATCAGTCTCGTAATTTTGGTCCGGTGATGCATAAGCTAGGTAAATTTTTAGGGGGTGCATATAACACGCTCGATCAAAATGTATTCAACGGTGCTTTACCATTTACCTTTAAAGATGATGTACCAGATTACTCTACGCTGGTTGATGCTAACATTGCTGAAAAAATAGCTTACCCTAAGCCTGATGGTTCACTGAGTTTTGATAAACTTTCAAGTGTGTTTTTATCAAACACTAACCATGAAGAGTCTCAACCTTGTCACCTAAAACTTAAAAACGCAGCAATACCAATAAAAGTTAATCTTGTGAAATTTGATGAACCTGCGCAGCGCTATTGCCCAGCAGGTGTTTATGAGGTGCAAGAAATAGAAGGTAACAACGAGTTTGTAATTAATGCACAAAACTGTGTTCACTGTAAAACCTGTGACATTAAAGATCCGAGCCAAAACATCACGTGGGTTACCCCAGAGGGCGCTGGCGGCCCTAATTACCCCAATATGTAATATCTTTTACATATAAATTATAAACATATCCTAAATTGCAGGGGCTTCGGCCCCTTTTTTGCGCTATGCTGATTGTATAACTAATAAAAAGAGTAAAGCTTATGCCGTCGTCAAATGTTGTTTTTCGTTTTTTAGCAGAACCTACCGACGTTAATTTTGGTGGGAAGGTACATGGTGGTGTGGTTATGAAGTGGATTGACCAAGCTGGCTATGCCTGTGCTGCTGGCTGGAGTGGTCATTATTGTGTAACCGTATCGGTGGCAGGTGTTAAATTTAGACGCCCTATTCTGGTTGGTCAAATAGTAGAAGTGGAAGCTAAAATTGCACATACCGGTAAAACAAGTATGCAAATATTTATACAAGTTCGGTGTGGCGACCCTAAAACACAGAACATGGTTGAAACAAATCACTGTGTAATAAGCTTTGTTGCCATGGATGAAACGGGTTACCCCGTCGCAGTACCAGAGTTTAAAGCGCTCTCCAATGAAGATATAAAATTAGAAAACTACGCAATTAAAATGAAAGAAATTGCGATTGAAACCGAAAACTTACTTCATCAAGTGTAATGACGCATTAGCTAATTTTTGTACTGTAAAAATCACCTAATGCTTTGTAAAAAATACAATTTATTTAAAATCGCTAAATCTTAGCAGTTAGCGATTTGTTTAATAAAAAACCTAAACAACCCAAATAACTAATCCAAAAATACTAGTTCAGCTGTTTTATTAATCAATTTAATCATTGGCATGTTCACTGCAAATAAGTAATCGAAGTTTGAAAAAATCAAACCATTTTATTTTTTAAAGGAGCTATTTAATGATTAAATCACTTTCACTTTCAGCACTGGCGCTAGCAACACTTGGTTTTAACTCTGCGGCGCAGGCAGACATTTCCGATTTTGATTCTCCACGTATTTATACCGGTATAGGTTACGGTCAGTACTCTTTTGAGTTTGAAGACAGTGAAAACGATACTGATTTTGATGATGACGCACAAATGCTCAAAGGGTATGTGGGTACGCAATTTAATGAATATTTAAGTGTAGAGCTGGCTTATCAAAACTTTGATGAAGTTAGCGATATTGATAGCAAAGCTGAAATTGACGGTGTGTCATTGGCCACGCGTTTAGGTATCCCATTAACTGAGAGCTTTTCGGTTTATGCCAAAGGTGGTTGGTTAGAATGGGATGCAGATATAAAACAAGAACTCCCTGTTGGAAGCGTTTCTACTTCACAAGACGGCGGTGATGCATTTTATGGTGCTGGTTTAGAGTTTGCTTTTTCTAGCAATGTGCAAATGCGTTTAGAGTACGAGCGTTACAAACTAGACGATGATATTGATCCTGATATGGATGTAGCATCAGTGTCACTGCAATACATGTTTTAAACTATAAACAGGTTGTTTAACAAAGGTAAGCTTAGGCTTACCTTTTTCTACTTTATATAAACCACTCAGTCTAAAAGCTATTTTAAACCACTTAGTCTAATAAAATAAATTGCTCTGCTGTGATGCGATGGCCTGCAAATAAAGGTAGAATGCCCGCCTATTCTATTTGTACTTGAGTAACATGAGCGACTACAGCATTTCGGCCGTTGGCCACATACAATCTCCCTATAAACAAAAGTTTGCCATACCAAGACAACCTCGTTTAGTACCTGAAGCCAAAGCAAAACTTATTTTTTCGCCTGATTTTAACCGCGAAGAATTTGTACGCGGTATTGATGAATTTACCCACATTTGGTTATTGTTTCGCTTTCATGAAACCGCAGATAAAGGCTACTCGCCCATGGTACGCCCTCCTCGCTTAGGCGGTAATGAACGCAAAGGTGTATTTGCTACTCGTGCTACTTTTAGACCAAATGCCATTGGTATGAGTGCAGTGAAGCTTGAGGGTATAGAATATAAAAATGGCCAACTCAGTTTATTACTTGCCGGAATCGACCTGCTTGATGGCACGCCCATCATTGACATAAAACCCTACTTGCCTTATTCAGATGCCATGCTTGACGCAAGTGCTGGCTTTGCAGATACACGCCCAGAAACACAAATGAGTGTAGAGTTTACCCCAGAGGTGACTTTATTCATTGAGCAACAAACTCAATACCCTGATTTATTAAACTTTATTAGTAATGTTTTAAAACAAGATCCACGTCCTGCTTACAAAAAACAAAAAAACGGCGAGCAGAGCTATGGAATGACATTGTATGATTACAATATACGCTGGCAAGTTAATGGCGAGCACAACCTAGTAACAAGTATAGAAAAAAGCTAAATAACTCACTTAGCGCTTTTGTGTAAAAGCAACCGCTGGTAAACTTAAGCTCTATTAAAAGAACATATTACTCTATTTCGGAAAAATAATGCGTACCAGCCAATATATACTCGCAACACTTAAAGAAACGCCTTCAGATGCTGAAATTGTATCGCATCAGTTAATGCTTAGAGCCGGTATGATCCGTCGCGTCGCTTCGGGTTTATACACTTGGTTACCCTCTGGTTTACGCGTTTTGCGTAAAGTTGAAAACATTGTTCGTGAAGAAATGGACAAAGCAGGCGCAATAGAAATGCTGATGCCTGTGATACAGCCTGCTGATTTATGGGAAGAGTCAGGCCGTTGGAGCGAGTTTGGTCCAGAGCTAATGCGCTTTACAGACCGTCATAATCGTGAATTTGCACTTGGTCCAACACATGAAGAAGTAATCACCGATTTTGTTCGCAAAGAAGTGAATAGCTATAAACAGTTACCACTTACTTTATATCAAGTACAAACTAAAGTACGTGACGAAAGACGCCCTCGTTTTGGTGTTATGCGCGCACGTGAATTCACCATGAAAGACGCTTATTCATTTCATTTGAGTGAAGAATGTTTAAATAATACGTATCAAGCAATGCACAAAGCATACTGTAATATTTTCGAACGTTTAGGCCTAGATTATCGCCCAGTAATTGCCGATACAGGGTCTATTGGTGGTAGCGTGTCTCATGAATTCCATGTTTTAGCCGAATCAGGTGAAGACGCTATCGCATTTAGCGATGGTAGTGATTACGCCGCTAATATTGAAAAAGCCGAAGCCCTTGCCCCAACAGAGCCTCGTGCTGATGCTACAAAAGAATTAAAAGCGTTCCCGACTCCAGATGCTAAAACAATTGAAGAGCTTAAAAAGCATTACGGTGTTAAACCACACCGTAGTGTTAAAACGTTAATCGTTTATGGTGCCCCAGATGAAAACGAACAACGTGGTTTAGTTGCTCTTGTTATTCGTGGCGATCACGAATTAAACGAATTGAAAGCGGAAAAGCACCCTCTCGTTGACTCACCGCTTGAAATGGCAAAAGAAGCAGACATAATTGCTGCAATCGGCGCAAAACCTGGCTCACTAGGTCCTGTAGGATTAACAATGCCAATTATTGTTGACCGCACAGCCAACGTAATGGCTGACTTTGTAGCCGGTGCTAATAAAGACGACGAACACTTTAGCGGCATAAACTGGGACCGTGATGTAACTAACTACGACGTTGCTGATATTCGTAACATTGTAGAAGGCGATCCTAGCCCTTGCGGCCAAGGCACATTACAAATTAAACGTGGTGTTGAAGTAGGACATATATTCCAACTTGGCACAAAATACTCAGAAGCCATGAAAGCAGGCGTATTAAACGAAGATGGCAAAAACCAAGTAATGACCATGGGTTGTTACGGTGTAGGTGTATCGCGTATTGTGGCTGCTGCTATTGAGCAAAACAACGATAAATACGGTATTATTTGGCCACAATCTATTGCTCCGTTCGACCTTGCTATTGTACCAATGAACATGCACAAGTCGCATCGTATTCCTGATATTGCAAACAGCCTTTACCAAGGTTTAAAAGATGCAGGTGTGGATGTGTTATTTGACGATAGAAAAGAGCGCCCAGGTGTCATGTTTAATGATATGGAGCTTGTAGGTGTGCCTTTCACACTTGTAATTGGCGAACGTAACCTAGACGAAAATAAAGTAGAGCTTAAAAATCGCCGCACAGGTGAAAAGCTAATGATTGACATAGATACCGCTATTGAAAGCATTAAAGCAGCTATGCAAGCCTAAACTCTTATTCGTTATTCAATAACGTGAATGCAAAAACCGCTTTTTTAAGCGGTTTTTTTATGCCTAAATTTTGTGTCATATAGCTTTACTAAAAATGTCGTGTAACTGTCATTTTTTCTCTCTAAAGTAATTTATAGCTAACAAAACTAACGAGGGACAATATGAAAAGTGCTGAACAAAAGGCTAAATACCCTGCTATATGGATATCAGATGTTCACCTAGGCTATAAAGATTGCAGAGCTGATTATTTACTCGATTTTCTAAGCGCTGTTGAGACTGACGTTTTATATTTAGTTGGCGACATTATTGATTTATGGTCTATGAAGCGCCAATTTTATTGGCACCCCTCTCACTATCAAATACTTAATTGCATTCAACAAAAAGCGGCCAACGGAACACGCGTAATTTATATACCAGGAAACCATGACGAAACCTTTAGACACTATATAAATCAAACCCTATTTGGTATAGAGGTCCACCAGCAGTATATTCATGTAACTCAAGCTAATAAACGCTTTTTGCTCGTTCACGGCGATGACTTTGATAGCGCAACTCGTTATAACAAAATTATTAGCATTGCTGGCGATACAGGCTACGATTTGCTTTTATTTTTAAATCGTTGGAGCAATAAAATAAGAAAGTTGTTTGGGGGTAACTACTGGTCGTTAGCGTCGTGGATAAAAGCACGAGTTCATAAGGCACGCGAAGCAATAAATGCATTTGAAGACGCAGCTATTCATGAGGCAAAAAAACAAAAAGTAGATGGGATTATTTGTGGGCATATACACCACCCTAAAATAAAAGTGTGCGACGGCATAGTGTATTGTAACGACGGCGATTGGATAGAAAACTGCACCGCCTTAGTGGAACAAGCCGATGGAAAAATAGAACTCCTTCACTGGTCAGATACACACACAGTTTTAGACAGCGCCGACATATCTAACATTTCATCGCCACTAATGAGTAATGACGATGCGAAACCTAAAAAGTCGGCAGCCTAATTGCTGACTTTAAACCAAGTCATAAATTTTAACCCTTGTTGACGGTCTTAAACAAAAAAGCATCACTTAAGTGATGCTTTTTTAAGATGAGTAGCACACTATCTAAATAGTACATCTTCTCGGTTAAACCATTTAACGCAAAATCCGAGTAACGCACCTGCAATAAGAGCGGTTGCTAAAAATATGAGCCCTACAAACGTGTAATCTACAGTGCCTTTAATTATGTCTTTAATGGCTAATGCAACGTTGGTTACCGGAATAAACGCGGTTTTAGCAGTCAATTCCATATTTGGCATTATTGAAATAATAATAGGGAAAAACACCCCCATACTTAAAGGAGCCATGTAGTTTTGTGCTTCTTTAAACGTACGCGCATAAATAGATATAGCTAACGCTAAAGAAGAAAATATGGCAGCCAATGGCAGTAATAATACAAAAATCATCAGCAAATCGGTAACCGCCAAAGTACTAAATGCCGTTTTTATAAAGTCTAAGTCTGCGAACGCCAGTGCAACAGCAACCCAACACCCCATACTCACAACCGTAATAGTGGTTGATGCAATAGAGGTGGTCAGTAATGTTATAAATTTACCTAATACCAGCTCTGTGCGTGTTATGGGTGTAAGTAAGAGTGTTTCTAGTGTGCCGCGCTCTTTTTCACCGGCCCCTAAGTCAATTGCAGGATATGTAGCGCCCATTAACACCAATGGAATAAGTAAATATGGTAAAAAGCCACCTATTTTTTCACCTAAGTTTTCACGTTTATCAGCCGTATCTACTTTAACAACTTCAATAGGGGTAAGGATAGCTTTGTGCGTAGACTCTTCTATCCCAAAGCTTTTTAATTTTTTGGCTTGCAATACGTCGCTGTATTCTTGAGCTAGTTCTTTGACCCGATCAAATAAAAAATTTATTGATTTTGCGTCGTTAAATACCACTTCCCATTTGCTTTGTTCACCACTGTTGAGTGTATCTTCTGCGTTACTTGGCAAATAAATACCCATATCTATATCGCCGGCAGTAACACCTGCTTTGAGCTCTTCTATCGTATTAAAGGTTTTACTGCCCTTATAAAGTTCAAAGCTTTTGTGGTAAAACACTTTGTTGGTAAATTCTGGTGCGTATTCACCATTAATAATTACGTAAGTATTAACTTTTTGGTCAGCTTCAAGTGCCGCTTGCGAACTAATAAAAGCCATAACGGCAAAAATTATTGGGAAAATAAGTACTGGCAGCGCCACAACAAACATAAGCGTTTTTTTGTCGCGAAGGAGCTCTTTTAATTCCTTTTTATATACTTCAAACATTATGCTTCTCCGTTAATATGTTCATAAACGCTTGGTTTAACTCTTCACTGTTTCCGGCTTGTTTAAACTCTTCAACTGTGCCATCAAAGCAGCTTATGCCTTCGTTAATTACCGCTACACGGTCACATAACAATGCGACTTCATCTAAATGATGGGTAGAAAAAATAACCGGTGTGCCTTGTGCTTTTAAACCTTTGATAAATTCGATCACTGTTTGTGTGGTCATGATATCAAGGCCTGTTGTAGGCTCATCGAGCACAACAACTTTTGGGCGATGTACAACTGCGCGGGCTATATTTGCTTTTTGTTTCATACCAGTTGATAAATTTTCAGCGCGCTTATCTATAAATTTATGCATATCGAGTAATGTAAAAAGCTCATCACAACGTGATGCTATATCGCTTTTTTTCATCCCGTGAAGTTTTGCAAAGTACTCTATGTTTTCTTTAACGGTCAGACGACCATACAAGCCAGTAGAGCCTGATAAAAACCCAATCGACTTTCGCCCTAAAAGAGGTTTTTTAACAATATCGTTGCCATCAATTGTAATAGAGCCTTCATCAGGCTTTAAGGCTGTTGAGATCATTCTTAAGGTGGTTGTTTTACCTGCGCCATTTGGGCCTAACAACCCTAATACTTCGCCTTCAGCGCAGCGAAAACTGACATCTCGTACTGAATGAAAGTAGTCTTTATCTTCACGCGGGTCGATATCGTCTACTTTATTTTTTTTATGGTCTTTCGTCAGCTTAAAACGTTTTTTAAGCCCGGCAACTTCTATCATGCGCATGTCCTTCGTTTGGGTCTAAAGTAATCCGTATTATTGTAAAATGTGTCGTTTTTATTATCTTCATGCCAGCCAGGCACACCTAATAATGGTAAAGGCGAAAGGTGTGAGTTATCGGCTAAGCAATGTTCTATTTTAATCTTCTCATAAAGTACTTGATCAAGGTACTGGTATTGCATTGCTAAATCTTTACAAAATATTTCGTCGGGCACATTTATAAATAATGCTTTTCCTGTGAGCCCTATATAAGGGCGAGTCAACATTTCGTAATTGGCATGACCAAACATAAAAGCCTGAATTGACTCTCCCCACTCATGGCGGTGCTCTACAAATGCTTTGTGCCATTGATGATCGCGCAGCCAGGTTTGCCATTTACTGTCACTAATGGCCAGTACAACACCACATTCATCAAATAGTGTGAGTGCGTTTCTGTGTTTGGTGCGCTTAGTTAAACCATATTCGGCAATGTCCTGAACATGCCGATGATTTATAAGTGATTTTGTTTTAGGAAATAAGCACCAAATAAAACCACCGAATAGATCGTGCCAATTTTCTGTCCGTGTGGGTACTTCACCCGTTTCAAAAATTACTTGTTCGTAATAGCGCTCAGCAAAGTCTATTTGTGCATCGTCAACAAACTGTATCGGTAAATTATTCTCGTTCGTTGCATTTAAATAAGGAGTAAACCATTTTGGTGAAGGCCATTGAGTTTGCTCATTAAGTTTAAACAAGCTGTTTAGGTGATTAAATGCACCCGTTTTTAGGCAATTGGGTTGCCATTGTTCAGGAGGAGTAAAACGCTTCATTATTATAAATTTCTAACTTGTATAGGCCTTTAATTTTGTAACAGTTTACCGCAAAAGCTAGCCCTACTTAATAGAAGTTAATATACTTATTTAATCTTAAAACAATAATCGAGTTAATATGAAACGCAATTTATCTCTCACACTTCTTGCCAGCGCTGTTTTAGCTGGCTGTGCAGCAACAAGCGTTACTCCTTCAGATGTAACCAATGGCTATAACAGTATTAAAGCCGATGAGTTAGCAAAACACATAAAAGTATTGGCATCTGACGAATTTGGTGGCCGAGCGCCTTCGTCACCTGGCGAAAAACTAACATTAGATTATTTAACAGCTCAATTTCAAGCATTGGGTTTTGAGCCTGGCAATGGCGATAGCTTTTTACAAGAAGTCCCCCTTGTATCACTAGAAGCTGATTCAAACATGGTTTTATCAATTGGTGGCAAAGATTACCAATACAAAAAAGACATGGTTATGGGCAGTAGCCGCATTAGTGAAAAAGAAGGCATTGAAAATTCTGAGCTTGTGTTTGTAGGCTACGGCGTTAATGCACCAGAGTATAACTGGAACGACTACGAAGGAATTGACGTGAAAGGTAAAACCGTGGTCATGCTTGTGAACGATCCTGGTTTTGCAACTAAAGATCCTGCTTTATTTACTGGCGACGCAATGACTTATTACGGTCGTTGGACCTACAAATATGAAGAGGCAAGTCGCCAAGGTGCTGCAGGCGCTATTATTATTCACGAAACAGCGCCCGCTTCGTATCCTTGGTCGGTTGTTGAAAATTCGTGGAGTGGCGAGCAATTTGGTTTTCAAAAAGAAAACAACAATATGGACCGTGTTGCTGTAGAAGGCTGGGTTACTAGTGATGTGGCTAAAGAGCTTTTCAGCAAAGCTGGTTTAGATTTCGATACCGTTAAAGAAAATGCCGCAAAAGGTGCTTATCATGTTGATATGGGTGATTTAACCGCCTCTGTTAATGTGACTAATACAATTAAAACGTCAGTGTCTTACAACTTTATTGCGACCTTACCGGGCAGCGAATCGCCAGACGAACATGTAGTATATTCAGCGCATTGGGATCACTTAGGCACAGATACAAGCCGCAAAGGTGACCAAATTTATAACGGTGCTCACGATAACGCAACGGGTACTGCAGGCTTAATAGAAGTTGCAGAAGCATTTACTAAATTGCCAAAGCACCCTAGCCGCTCAATGACATTTTTAGCAGTAACCGCTGAAGAGCAAGGGTTACTTGGCTCTAAGTATTACGCCGCAAACCCTGTTATTGCAGCTAACAAGACGGTTGCTAATATAAATATGGATAGCTTAAATTTATTAGGCAAAGTAAAAGATATGAGTGTGGTAGGCATTGGTAAATCTCAAATGGATGAGTTTTTAGCTAATGCAGCAAAAGATCAAGGTAGAACTTTATCAGGCGATCCTAAACCATCGTCGGGTGGTTATTACCGTTCTGATCATTTTGCGTTTGCCAATATGGGCATACCTGCAATGTACGCTGGTGGTGGTACTCAAGCAGCGGATGAAGAAACAGCCAATTATCGCAAGCGAATGAGCTTAGTATTACGCGGTTGTTACCACCAGCCTTGTGACCGTTACCGCGATGAGTGGGATTTATCGGGTGCTGTTCAAGACTTACAATTATTTTATAAAGTAGGTTTTGATATTTCTGAGCAAGAGCAATGGCCTACTTGGAATGCAAATTCAGAATTTCAACGCAAATAGCCTAGAATTTAATATCGAAAGTCTCAATGTGAGTAATCGATTTAAACACAATTAAATGATATTGATTATCATTTACTAAAATTATACAGTGTTACCCTGTTTATTAATTTGGTAACACTGTATGAACTCAATTACACAAATAGGACTAATTACCCCCGCTTCACAACGCTTTGTTAGCCAAAATAAACGCTTATTACTCCCTCTTTTTTTGTTGGTGTGTTTTGCTGCGCCATCACTTCGTGATATTGCAGTTACCGCACTAAGCGACGCGTTTTTTCAAGTCAGTGTATTTGTTGCTGCTACGTTACTGATTTATTACTACGCTATTGAGCGTTTACCTCAGTTAGAGCTTAGTTATCTAAGTGCCAAGTCACCGGCTTTAGAGGTCTTTTTTGCGGCTTTACTAGGTGCCTTACCCGGCTGCGGGGGCGCTATAATAGTGGTTACACAATTTACCAAAGGCCAAGCAAGCTTTGGTGCTATTGTTGCCGTACTGACAGCAACAATGGGCGATGCTGCATTTTTACTTTTAGCTACACGCCCTACTGAGGGAGCTGTAATAATGGCTATAGGATTAGTTGTTGGAACTATATGTGGTGCTTTTGTAAATACAGTTCATAAACACGACTTTTTACGCCCTTCTTTAAAAGAACAAACGCACCAAGTTAAAATATTGCCTACCCGCATTATTAGAGTCAGTAAACCTGTTTGGATGTTAGCGATTTTTCCAAGTTTAATTATCGCGTTTTTAATCGCATTCAACGTGGACTTTAACCAATTTGGAAGGCACACAAGCACTGGAATACATTTATTTGGTGCGGGCATGGCTCTATTTATCGTAACGGTATGGGCTTACTCGTCTAAGGGCGAAACATATAAACAAATTACCAGTGAAGAGGATGAATGTAATCCACCATCTAAAGTGGTTAAAGTGCTCCAAGACACACACTTTGTGACTGTATGGGTAGTGGCGTCGTTTATGTTATTTGAAATACTCGTGAATGTAGCCGGACTTGATTTAAAAACATGGTTTGCCCACTACGCTTATTTAGCACCGCTGATTGCTGTAATCATAGGTTTTTTACCCGGTTGTGGGCCGCAAATAATAGTTACCACGCTTTATATACAGGGCATCATTCCATTTAGTGCTTTAACATCCAATGCAATTTCAAACGACGGAGATGCGTTATTCCCTGCAATTGCGTTAGCCCCCAAAGCCGCAATAATAGCTACTTTATATACCGCACTTCCTGCACTCGGAGTTGGCTATGGCTTGTATTTTATTTCGTATTGAATTTTAGGCATAAAAAAGCTCAGCGAACACTGAGCTTTTTTAGGTTAAAACTTTACTTTATACAGTAGCAGGTTCTGCAGCTAACTCTTTTGGATTAGGACCAAAATCGTTCTCGCCCTCGTGTGAGTCTTGTACAAGGAACACAATTAATACAATCCAACCAATAATTGGCACTAACCACAGAAGCTGCCACCAACCAGAGCGGCCAGTATCGTGTAAACGACGTGCACCAGCACTTAAACCAGGTATCAATAGCGCTAAACTATAAATAGAACCAATAAACATAGTACCTAATGCGCCATCAATAACATTACAGATAATTGACAAGATGGTATTAAATAATACAAACATCCAATAAGCTTTGCGGCGGTTACGACCTGAAAAATCTGCGTAGCTACGCAGTGCGTTCATATAATGTTCCATAATATTTCCTTAGTGTTATTTCTTATATTCCCTAACGGGGTTAGTTTTATTACTTTTTAGCAACAGGTGTATCTTAAATAAAAACAAGTCCTTTTAAAACAAAAAACCAGCAAATTGCTGGTTTTTTATAAGTTTAATTTTTAGCTCATTGCCATCATCATTGCCGACGGATTTTCTAAGTACGATTTCCATAAGTTATTAAAGCGAGCAATTGTTCCGCCATCAATAACACGGTGGTCACCAGACCAACTAACTTGCATAATGGCCTTACTTACAACATGCCCGTTTTCATCAAAGCGCGGTAGATGTTGCAACTTACCTAGCGCAACAATTGCTACTTCTGGCTTATTAATAATTGGTGTGGCAATTGTGCCGCCAATTGCACCAATATTCGAAATGCTAATTGTACCGCCTTTTAAGTCTTCAGGTGGTACTCGCCCTTCGCGAGCAGACTCAGTAAGCCGTGTAAGTTCATTAGCCACATCAACAATATTTTTACTTTGGCACGACTTAATATTAGGCACCAATAAGCCAATTTTAGAATCGACGGCTATACCAATATTATGATCATTAAAATAAGTAAGTTCAGAGCAATCTTCATTTACTTTAGAGTTAAGAACAGGGAATTCTTTCATCGCAAGTGAAAGGGCTTTAATAAAGAAAGGCATCATAGTGAGTTTAACGCCTTGTGCTTTATACTGCTCCTTCATTGAAGCTCTTAGTGCAATAAGGTCTGTTAAATCAATTTCATCACAAAATGTAAAATGTGGAATGGTTGAAACAGAAGCAACCATTTGTTTTGCCATCGCCGCTTTTATGCCTTTAATTGGCTCGACACGCACGCCAGAGGTATGTGTTTTACTTTGTGTGTTTACTGCACTGGCATTAAGTGGTGACGTATCAATACTGTTTGGTACTTCACCTTTGATAAACTCTTCTATATCTTGCTTATAGATACGTCCATTTTTACCACTACCCGGTACTTGTGTTAAATCAACATCAAGCTCACGGGCTTTACGTCTAACAGCCGGTGATGCAACCGCTTTTGTGTTGACCACTTTTGCTGGTTTATTCACTTTTACTGGTGCTGCTTGCTCTGCTGCATTTGTTTGCGCTTTTACTACGGCTTGGTTTACATCTATATTTTGTTTAGGTGCAGTTCCAGCAATAGTCATCTGAAACAATGGGCTATGTACTTTAGCTATTTCACCTTTTTGATAATACAGCTTTTGAACAGTACCTGTGTATTTTGCTGGTATTTGCACAAGGGCTTTATCAGTCATTACATCACAAACAGCCTGATCTTCTTCAATTTCATCGCCTTCGGCGACTAACCAGTCGACTATTTCACATTCGACAATCCCTTCGCCAATATCTGGTAAAATAAAATCTTCTAATTGTTCAGTTGCACCATTATTGCTTTGTGGTGCATTACTGGGCTGTTGTTTTTCAACACTGGCCTCTTCGCCAGCTACATTCATTGCAAACAAGGGTGCATGTACTTTGGCAATTTCGCCTTTTTGATGGTAGAGCTTTGTAATTACTCCATCGTGCACAGCAGGTATTTGTACCAGTGCTTTATCAGTCATTACATCGCAAATAGGTTGATCTTCACAAACGCTATCACCCTCTTGTACCAGCCATTCAACCACTTCACACTCAACAATGCCTTCACCAATATCGGGTAATATAAAATCTTTAGCCATGGGAACCCCTAAAAATCCATTGATTGTTTAATTGCGGCTAACACTTTGAGCGCATCAGGCACATACTCTTTCTCTAGTGCCAGTGGGTATGGTGTATCTAAACCACACACACGTAGAATAGGTGACTCTAAATGAAGGAAGCATGCTTGTTGAATTGAAGCTGCAATCTCTGCGCCAAACCCATTTGTAATAGGTGCCTCATGGCTTATTACCAAACGACCTGTCTTAGTCACTGATTTAGCAATTGTATCTATATCCCAAGGTAAAATACTTCGTAGATCAATTACCTCACAATTTATACCTTGCTCGCTTGCTTGTTTTGCAGCGTCTTGAATAATTTCCATTTGAGCACCCCAAGCCAGGACTGTAATGTCAGTGCCTTCTTGCACAACTTCAGCTTTACCTAACTCTATTGAATAATCTTCTTCGGGTACTTCACCCGTCGATGCGCGGTACAAACGTTTGGGCTCAAAAAATATAACAGGATTGTCATCTTTAATACTTGCACGCAGTAAGCCTTTAGCTTGATATGGATTACGTGGCACCACTATTTTTAAACCTGGCGTATGTGCAAAGTAAGCTTCTGGTGATTGCGAATGATATAAACCACCAGCAATACCACCACCATATGGTGTACGTACAGTTAAGTTACCTACATTAAACTCATTACCACTACGGTATCTGAATTTTGCTGATTCATTTACTATTTGGTCAAAGGCCGGGAATATATAATCTGCAAATTGAATTTCAGCTAACGCGGGTGCACCAAATGCCGCTAAACCATTTGCAAAACCTAAAATACCTTGCTCAGTTAAAGGCGTATTAAATACACGGTGTTTTCCGTATTTTTCTTGTAAACCTGAGGTTGCTCTAAATACACCACCAAAATACCCGACATCCTCGCCAAATATACACGCTTGCGGGTGTTCATTCATGGTTATATCTAGAGCAGAATTAATTGCATGTAGCATGTTCATTTTAGCCATTACTTAATTCTCCCTGCAGTAACTGGGTAAGCATCTGGGTGCTTTTGTATATGTTCTTTTAGTTCATTGTATTGACGAACAAGTGAAGGGATTGGCGTATCGTAAACATCTGAGACTAGCTCTTCTAAAGCAGGCTTTTGCACTACTTCTGCACGCTTTAATGCCGCTAATATATCTTCACGTATAGACTCTTTTGCTTTTAAATCGTCTTCTTCGTTGAGCCATTGCTGTTTTACTAGCCACTTTTTAAATTTTTCTATTGGGCATGTTTTGTAATTAGCCTCTTCGTCTTTTGAACGGTAACCACTTGGGTCATCAGACGTAGAGTGAGCGCCTAACCGGTAAGCTATTGATTCAATTAAAACAGGTTCCCCTTGTGTTGAGGCAATTTCACGTGCTTTTTGCGTTGCTGCAAACACAGCAAGTGCGTCTGTGCCATCGACCCTAATTGTTTTAATGCCATAACCCACACCACGTGAAGCAATACCATCACCTTTAAATTGCTCATCTGCCGGGGTCGAAATCGCATAGCCGTTGTTACGTGCAAAAAATATCACGGGTGCTTTATGCACTGCAGCCATGTTTAATCCGGCATGAAAGTCACCTTCAGATGCAGCACCTTCGCCAAAGTAACAAATAGTTACGTTGTCAATGGTGCTTGCAAGTTCGCCTGTTTTTGCATCTATATGATTTACTTTTTGTCCATATGCATACCCTGTCGCTTGTGGTATTTGTGTGCCAAGTGGAGAAGAAATTGTCATATAATATAATTCTTTAGAACCATAATGAATTGGCATTTGACGACCTTTGCCTAAATCTAATTCATTTGAAAACATTTGGTTCATAAATTGGTCTAGCGTAAAACCACGGTAATGCAGTGCAGCTTGCTCACGGTATTGCGCCATTATCATGTCTTCTTGGTCAAGCGCAGCAGCGGATGCCGTAACGGCAGCTTCTTCACCTAAACATTGCATGTAAAAGCTTACTCGGCCTTGGCGCTGAGCACCTTGCATACGTTCATCTAATAAACGTATAAAACGCATAGTCTCATAAAGTTTAATTGCGGTATGTTTTGAAATAGAGGGTGCTGTCGCACTTGGGTGAATGTCGCCATCCTCAGTTAAAATACTAAGGGTTGGAATATTAAGCGCATTGCCGTCAATAAATTCTAGCGCATGGTTAATATTCAGCGATACGTTATTTGGATTACTCATAACCTACCTTCTGTTGTTGTCAGTAACATAGTGCCCCTTTTACATTATTATTATGGGTGATCATTGCTGAATAAACTTTGCAATATCTGCACTATATTTAATTAAAGCTGCCAACACTTTACGTTAACGTAAAGTGTTATTCAACAAATCTGTGACGAAACAAAAGTAAATATTGGTTAAATAAGTGGCAAGTTAACAATACAGCTACTTAAATTATTAGTAATCAGTTAGTTAACTTGCAGGACAAAGAGGTCTAATGAGTTGAATTATACAAAGTTACTGTCTATAGCCATTGGAACAACGGTGAGTAATGCACGTTGCCCTAAGGCTACTTTTGCATTTGGGAATATGATTGCTTCTCCTTCAACGTCCGCATAATAAGGAGTATTACCATCGGTTGCGAGCAGTTCTCCTTTTGCAAAGCCAGTAAAATTCTCTGCATCATCAGAAAATGGAAAACTAAAATCCTCTTGAGTACGATTAATTGTACGATGAACAGCGAACAGCTCAAAGTCGTTTGCATTAAATTGTGGGTATTCAACATCTTTTTGACTAATTAATGCAGTTAACGTTTGTTTTGTTTTTTCAAAACGTGTCATATCGTTTTGGCCAAATGGTTTTACTTGCCCAAGCTCAACTGTAAACGAATCTGCACCATGAACAAAGGATGAGTAATAACTAAACGTTGTCGCTGGCGACTTCATCATTAATACAGTATTTACACCACAACTTAATAAAAACTGTAGCTGTGATTTTTTCCATGGTTTACCGTGCAAAAATGGATACACAGCAAATTTTTCATTTTTTGAACCACGAATAGCCGTGTGCAAATCGTAATGACTGCGCTCACTGCCCTTTTCCCCTCTGGCAAAAAAGTCAGTGACGTAGCGTTCAAGTTTTGCCGCTCGAACGCGCTCGTCATTCATTTCAACACCATCAACCGTGTGGTGTCCATTAAATAAACGATTAAGATTTTCTTCTACAAAGCGCAAACCAATATTAATTGATTTAGGGTTACCGTATATAAAAAGGACTCGCTGATTGAGCTCAAGGTTTTGGGAAATAATTTGCTTTATTAGCTCATCACAAATTTCAATAGGCGCCGTTTCGTTACCGTGTACAGCACTTGATAACACAATATCTTTTGAGGTAGTAACCGCTGGCTGAAACTCAATAACCCCAGTATCGTGTACATTAACTTGGGTTCCATTGTTGAGCGTAAACTGGCTCGGTGCTAAGTGCCATTCATTATCTCGGCTAATGGTTAGAAAATCACCGGTTGATTGCAATAAATTTAAATAATCGGGTGTGGCTGACATAATAAAAGCCCTTTATAGTGTGAGAGATACAAAAAAACGGCTGAATAATTCAGCCGTTTTTAAATAGTTTAAGCAGGTTTAGCTAATAACTGAATCAACTAATTGTTTAGCTTCTTTTTCTAAAAGAGCTAAATGTGCTTCGCCTTTAAATGATTCTAGGTATATTTTATAAATATCTTCAGTACCTGATGGGCGAGCAGCAAACCAGCCATTTTCTGTAACAACTTTTAAGCCGCCAATCGCTGCATTGTTACCAGGAGCATGAGTTAATTTTTGTAAAATAGGCTCTCCAGCTAACGTTTCGGCTTTCACGTCGTCTGCACTTAAAGCTTTTAAACGCGATTTTTGTGCACTACTTGCTGGCGCATCTAGACGCTTATAAAGTGGCGATCCAAATTCTTGTTCTAGCTCTTTATAAAGCGCTGATGGTGTTTTACCCGTTACTGCAAGTATTTCAGCTGCAAGTAAACCCATAATAAAGCCGTCTTTGTCAGTACACCATACGCTGCCATCAAAGCGTAAAAACGCAGCGCCTGCACTTTCTTCGCCACCAAAAGCAAGATTACCTTTGTTTAGGCCTTCAACAAACCATTTAAAGCCTACCGGAACTTCTTTTACCTTTCGCTTATTGCGCGCTACAACACGATCAATCATCGAACTCGAAACAAGCGTTTTACCAATCTCTACGTTAGTATTCCACTCGCGATGGTTTAATAGGTAATCAATAGCAACAGCTAAAAAATGATTCGGATTCATCAGGCCATCGGGTGTAACAATGCCATGACGGTCGTAATCAGGGTCGTTACCAATCGCTATATCAAAATCGTCTTTTAATTTAATTAAATTAGCCATCGAGTAAGGCGATGAACAATCCATACGTATCTTGCCATCTTTATCAAGTGGCATAAATGCAAAACGCGGATCAACGCTGTCGTTTACTACGGTTAGATCTAAATTATATTTTTGCGTAATGACTGGCCAAAAATTTATACCTGAACCACCTAATGGATCAATGCCTATTTTAACGCCCGCATCACTAATGGCTTTTAAGTTAACGATATTCTCTAAATCGTTAATATACGGAGTCATTAAATCTTCGTAGCGGATAAACCCTGAGCGAGAAGCTTTAGCGAACGGGAAAAGCTCAACCTCGACTAAATCTTCAAGTAATAACTTGTTAGCCCTGTCTTCAATCCAGTTAGTTACGTCTGTATCAGCAGGCCCGCCGTTAGGTGGGTTATATTTAAAGCCGCCATCTTCAGGAGGGTTATGTGAAGGCGTAACAACAATGCCATCTGCAAGCTCATTAGGATTGCGTTTATTGTGACAAACAATTGCATGGCTAATAACAGGAGTTGGAGTAAAGTCGCCATCTTGCTGAGTAATTACTTGCACTTCGTTAGCGACAAGCACTTCAATTGCAGAGTTAAAGGCAGCTTCACTAAGCGCATGGGTATCTTTACCTAAAAATAATGGTCCAAAAATATCGTTTTGTTTACGGTAATCACAAATGGCTTGTGTAATTGCTAAAATATGGGATTCATTAAATTTTACATCATAAGAGCAGCCGCGGTGTCCAGATGTACCAAAGGCAACGCCATGCTCTGGGTTTTGCTCTAAGTCTGGCTCATTTAAATAATAAGCCGAAACTAATTTAGGAACATTAACAAGTGCTGATTGTGGAGCAGTTTTGCCTGCGCCTGAGTGAATAGCCATTATATTTCCTTACAGGTAATCGCGAATTTTTTCAGCTTGCTCTGCACTGTAACCTAGGCAAAGAGCTACTTCATGAAGCATCATTTTTTTACGTGTTGTATTAGAGTTAGTCATTACCCAATATTCACTGTCGGTGATATTTTTAGGGTTCATGCTACTTCCACTATTTACTAAATCTTCTTTGCTCGTTGCGAAATAAACACGGTCACGGCCTTTAATATCCAACACAGCAGAAAAATCAGATTTATGAGTGCGATAAAAAGCACTTAAAATAAATAAGAAGCGACCCACCACGCCTTTTTGCATTGCTAGTTCTTCTTTATTTAATACATTAAAAACGTTAGCATTTTTTTGCTTCACTGGTGTGACAGTTTTTGGAACTTCAGCTTCTGCTACAGCGTGCTTTAATTCTGGCGCAGTAGATGGCGCAGATGTAGTTGTTGTTTGTTGATTTTGTGTTATTTCTACGTCAGCGGTTAATTGTTTTTCGCCGCTCATGTTTAATAAACGACGCAAAATTGTGGATGCACTTTCACCAATACTTTGCGTGTTGCTGGCAATGTATTGATATAACTCGTCGTCTATGTCGATTTGTTTCATGGTCTTCCTGTCATTACGGGTCACATTTTTTTCTCACGCCTGATTATACCCAATCCAATAATAAATGCGAGTTACAACAAGCACTCGCAGGCATTTCGAAAATCTATAACTAGTTAGGTAAATTTTTAGTCAATAAATTTCTCTAATTTTCGAATATCATTTAATAAAATGGTTAATTAGACACTATTTTTTGCTTTTTTAAGTATTGCTCGGCAAACTAAGGCGAAATTTTTAGGAGCAATGTATGCAGCTAAATTATAAGCAACTGGGACAAGGTCCTGATGTTATTTTAATACATGGACTATTTGGTTCATTAGAAAACCTGAACGTAATTGCTAAACCGTTAAGTGAGCATTTTACAGTTACCAATGTAGATTTGCGAAACCATGGCCTCTCCCCTCACAGTGATGAGATGAGTTATCCTGCTATGGCAAAAGACATTGTTGAGTTACTTCGACACTTGAATATAAAAAAAGCACATATAATTGGTCATTCTATGGGTGGCAAGGTTGCTATGGAGCTTGCATTAACTCAACCCGAGTTGATTGAAAAATTAATTGTGCTTGATATAGCACCCGTTACCTACCCACCGCGGCATACTAAGATATTGCAGGCGCTCAACGCAGTTGCATCTGAGCATATAGAAGACAGAAAGCATGCTGACGATTTAATGCAGCCTTATATTGACGAACTTGGCGTTCGTCAGTTTTTATTAAAAAGCCTAGCTAAAAATGAAGCAGGAAAATTAACGTGGCGATTCAACTTACCTGTTCTAGATAAGAAATATTCAAATATACTCTCAAACGTTAATGAAAACAATTCTTGTTTGTGCGATACTCTTTTTATCAAAGGTAACGATTCAGATTATATTTTACCCGAGTACCGCACTGCAATTGTCACGCGTTTCAAGAATACGAAAGCAAAAATCATTCACGGTGCTGGTCATTGGTTACATGCGCAAAAACCTATAGCTGTAAATAAGGCAATAAGTGACTTTTTAATTCAAAATTAAAGTAATTTTAATCGCTTGTTTTTGATTGCACGTACTAAATATATGAATATTTTTGTGCTATAGTACGCGCCGTTTAATTTAAAGGTTATACGTTGATGGTCAGTCAGTTAATTAACGAATTTGATACCCTAGGGTTGTATTTTGGCTTAGCCGGTATTTTGATATTCATCGGCTTGGCAATTAAAGACGTACTTAAAAGTGGTAATGTACCTAAGTTTGGTCGCTATATAGTATGGACTGTACTCTTTTTAGGCTGTTCAGGCTTTATTGCTAAAGGACTTATTCAAGTATTTTGGCAAGGCGCAGGTGTAGGTTAGGCATGGCGAAGTCAGAAACAGATAGAACAACACTCGATTTATTTGAATACGAAAAGCGTCCAGGCCGACCTAAGACCAATCCTCTTTCGCGGGATATGCAGTTAAAGGTTAATAAACGTAATCAAATAAAAAGAGACAAAGCACGTGGTTTAAAACGTGTTGAATTTAAAGTTTCATCGCAGTTGTATCAAGCGTTAAGTGATATGGCAGATGCACAAAATATTAGCCGCAGTGCGCTGATTGAAACGATTTTACAAGAAAGATTGGCTATTGATACATAAAAGGTTATAAATCCATGGCAAGTGTAGGCATTTTTTTCGGAAGTGACACAGGTAACACAGAACACGTAGCAAAAATGATCCAAAAAGAATTGGGTAAAAAGCTTGTGGCTGTGCATGATATTGCAAAAAGCTCTAAAGAAGAGATTGCAGATTTTGATTTAATCTTATTTGGTATTCCAACGTGGTACTACGGCGAAGCACAATGTGATTGGGATGATTTTTTCCCTGAGCTTGAAGAAGTAGACTTTGAAGGCAAACTTGTTGCTATTTTCGGTTGTGGTGATCAAGAAGATTATGCTGAATACTTCTTAGACGCTATGGGCATGATCAACGATATTGTTACTGAACGCGGTGCTATTGTTGTAGGTCACTGGCCTACTGAAGGCTACGATTTCGAAGCCTCAAAAGGTATGGCAGACGACAATCACTTTGTCGGTTTAGGTATTGATGAAGATCGTCAACCAGAACTTACAGAGCAACGCGTAAAAGCATGGTCTGCTCAAGTATTTGATGAAATGTGTTTAAGCGAGCTTGCTGACTAATCCATCCGATATACCGCTAACTGTTTAAATAGTTATCAAACAGTTAGCGTTTTCTTTATTTACTGCAATATAAATCATTTCTTCTTTGCACTTGAGGCCTAGGCACGTTATCCTATTTGTTGCTTATGTATCGTGAGCATCTTTGCAAGATGTCTAGTATAACCAAATAAAATTGAGACAGATTTAATGACTGATCATAACTTGGAACTTAAAAAAGCCGGTTTAAAAGTGACTTTACCGCGTATTAAAATTTTAGAGATTTTACAGTCTCCAGATAACCAACACATCAGTGCTGAAGATGTTTACAAAATTCTTTTGGATTTAGGTGAAGAAATTGGCCTTGCAACTGTATATCGCGTACTCAACCAATTTGATGATGCAGGCATTGTAAGCCGTCATCACTTTGAAGGCGGGAAATCGGTATTTGAATTATCGGGCAGTACTCACCACGATCACTTAGTATGTTTAAAGTGTGGAAAAGTTGTTGAGTTTGAAGATGAGATGATTGAACGTCGCCAGCTTGAAATAGCTCAAGAAAACGGTATTACTTTAACAAACCACTCTTTATACCTTTACGGAGAGTGTGATGATAAAGCTGCATGTAAAGCGTTTAGTGATGCAAATAGTTAGTATATCCTAGCTATAAAAAAACCTGCTATTTGCAGGTTTTTTTGTGCCTATTATTTAAAGTATTACTACACCCACAAGTGAGCGGGCGTAGTAAAAATAAGCTTATTGTGTTTTAGACCATGAGTCACGAAGACCTACTGTTTGGTTAAACACAACATTTTCTGACTTAGAATCTCTTGAAAAGTAACCGGTACGTTCAAACTGGAACCCCTGCTCTGCTTGTGAATTAGCAAGCGAAGGCTCAAGTTTAGCATTAGTTAAAACAACTAATGATTCTGGGTTTAATGTCGTTTCAAACTCATCAGCTGCAGCTGGGTTTGGCACATTAAATAAACGATCGTACAAACGAACTTCAGCTGTAATAGCCTCAGAAGCTGATACCCAATGAATAACGCCTTTAACTTTACGACCATCACTTGGGTTTTTGCCTAGTGTTTCATTATCATAAGTACAATAAATAGTGGTTATTTCACCGTTTTCGTCTTTTTCTACACGATTAGCTTTAATAACATAAGCGCCACGTAAACGAACTTCTTTATCGAGCACTAAACGTTTAAACTTATTATTTGCTTGCTCTTTAAAGTCTTCTCGTTCAATGAATATTTCACGCGTAAATGGCACATCGCGGCGACCCATTTCTTCCTTATTAGGATGATTAGCCACCGATAACGTTTCTGTGGTGTCTGCATCGTAGTTTTCGATGATCACTTTAACCGGATCCAGTACAGCCATCGCGCGAGGAGCATTTTCATTTAAGTCATCACGAATACACGCTTCTAGCATACCCATTTCAACCATATTCTCTTGCTTTGTAACCCCTATTCGTAAACAAAATTCACGAATTGAAGCCGGTGTATAACCACGGCGACGTAAACCTGCAATCGTAGGCATACGTGGATCATCCCAACCTTCGACGTAGTTATTTACAACAAGGTCATTTAACTTACGTTTAGACATAATTGTGTATTCAAGGTTTAAGCGAGAAAACTCAATTTGCTGTGGATGACATTCAATGCTGATGTTATCAAGTACCCAGTCGTATAAACGACGATTATCTTGGAACTCTAATGTACATAGTGAGTGCGTAATACCCTCGATTGCATCAGAAATACAATGCGTGAAATCGTACATTGGGTAAATACACCATTTATCAGCAGTTTGATGGTGATGAGCAAAACGAACACGATAAATAATTGGATCGCGAAGCACCATAAACGAGCTTGCCATATCAATTTTTGCACGAAGAACACATTCGCCTTCTTTGAAACCACCCGCACGCATTTTTTCAAATAATGCTAAGTTTTCTTCAGGAGATGTATCTCTGTATGGGCTATTTTTACCTGGCTCCGTTAAAGTTCCGCGGTATTCACGTGCTTGGTCTGCTGTTAAAAAACAAACATAAGCTAACCCTTTGTTTATAAGCTCAACAGCATAGCCGTATAAAATATCAAAATAATTAGAAGAATACTTTATATCACCATCCCAGTTAAAACCTAACCATTGAACGTCTTCTTTTATAGAATTAACGTAGTTAATGTCTTCTTTTTCTGGGTTTGTATCGTCAAATCGTAAGTTACATAAACCGTTATAATCTTTTGCAATACCGAAATTTAAGCAAATTGATTTTGCATGGCCTATGTGTAAAAAACCATTGGGCTCAGGTGGAAAGCGCGTGTGCGTTGCAGCATGCTTTTTACTTGCTAAGTCTTCATCAATTCGGGTTCTAATAAAGTTACTTGGGCGATTCTCAATTTCCGCCATAGGAGTACGATCCTCTAAATATTACTTAATTACAAAACTAATGCATTATTACAAAAACAGTCACTAACATACAGCAATAGATTACGGTTTATCTTACTTATTGATTAACTTTAATTCATCTAATCTGTTTTTAACGAATAAAGTTTGTTTTAGCGCAATATTTAATTCATAGAAGCGCTTTATAGTGCGTCAATACCGTACTTTATAAGGATTAAGAGATGGCTACACTTAACCAGCACCGTGTTTATATACCTAGTAATGCACGTGCTAATCATTACTTACTTGCAGAAATTACCCCTAACGATAGTTTTTACTCAAGCTTTAACTCAATAAACTGTTGTTACGAAAGAATAGCACGTCAATTATTTGCAACATGCGATGAGTATGAGCTCCATAATGTGCATATTTTAGCAAACGACAAACTTCCTGTTGTCAGATTCCATGATGAGTCTTATCAGTTAGAAACTAATAAGCAAATGCTCATATTTTATAACCCACGTTATCACGAAGCGCATAAACTCTATTATTCAACGGACACGCAAAGTAAAAAGGTACGCTTACTCTTTTTAGCTACGGGCGAAGATATACGAGCTAACTCCGCTGTATTTCACAAAAAAGTCCAAAAAGTATTAACGGTAATGCAAGAACAATTATTTATTGATCAACCCCAATTTAAAGTGCGTGATCATCAACATTTAACTTACGACTTATTTGCTAAAAATAAAGGAAACAAAGAAACCTACGGCTACAAATTAAGAAGTTTGTACCCAAGATATCAAAATCGCCAATGTGAAATACCTAAAGAACATGCAGAGATGACATACACGACATTTTCTATTCCTGTATCAAGGGCTATTAAAACTCAATTTCAAACTTTAATTAATAATGGCGATTTTAAACAATTTTATAATTACTTTTTAGATAGCTTCAAACGGTGCTGCGAGCTTAATAAGCTAACACATGGGGCATTAATAGCTAATGGTGCCAAACCTATTGTTAGAAATAGTAAAGTGGATATTAACGAAGGAAACGAAGAGCTTCAAAAGCTCAGCTTTGACATAGACTCAGATAAAACACAGCTAAAGTGCTTTTACGATGAACAAAGATTAGTTGAAACAATTCATTTTGTTATTGCAGCTGCCAATCATAACAAGCAAGAAATTGGTTATGGCAAATTTATGAATCAGGTTGAAAAAACGATTTTTCAACTTTGTGATGAACTAGATATAAGTAAAGAAAGACAAGATCTAACCGTCAGGTTTTTTCAACATATCAGTTACCCGTTTTAATTAACTGCTCAAAACAAAAAGGCTCGCGAAATGCGAGCCTTTTCAAAGATTAACTCAACTGATTACCAGCCTGTTTTCTCTTTAAGTGCTTTACCGATATCAGCAAGTGAACGTACAGTTTGTACGCCAGCAGCTTCTAATGCAGCAAACTTCTCATCAGCAGTACCTTTACCGCCTGCGATGATTGCGCCAGCGTGACCCATACGCTTACCTTCTGGTGCAGTAACACCAGCAATGTAAGATACAACAGGTTTAGTTACGTTAGCTTTGATGTACTCTGCAGCTTCTTCTTCTGCAGTACCACCAATTTCACCAATCATTACGATTGCTTCAGTTTGTGGATCTTTTTCGAACATTTCTAAAACGTCGATAAAGTTAGTACCTGGGATTGGATCACCACCAATACCAACACACGTAGACTGACCAAAACCAGCATCTGTAGTTTGCTTAACCGCTTCGTACGTTAAAGTACCAGAGCGAGAAACAATACCTACTTTACCAGGCTTGTGGATGTGACCAGGCATGATACCAATCTTAGTCTCACCAGGAGTGATAACACCTGGACAGTTAGGACCGATCATACGAGTACCTGTTTGATCTAGTTTAACTTTAACGTCAACCATATCAAGTGTAGGGATACCTTCAGTGATACAAACAATTAGCTCGATGCCAGCATCGATTGCTTCTAAGATTGCATCTTTACAGAAAGGTGCTGGTACGTAGATAACTGAAGCAGTTGCGCCAGTTTCTTGTACTGCATCACGTACTGTGTTGAATACAGGAAGACCAAGGTGCGTTTGACCGCCTTTACCTGGGCTAACACCACCAACCATTTGTGTACCGTACTCAAGCGCTTGCTCTGAGTGGAAAGTACCTTGGCCACCAGTGAAACCCTGACAGATAACTTTTGTATCTTTATTGATTAATACAGACATTATTTGCCCTCCGCAGCAGCAACAACTTTTTCAGCAGCGTCTGTTAATGATTCAGCAGCAATGATGTCTAAGTCAGAGCTCTTAAGAACTTCACGACCTAATTCAGCATTAGTACCTTCTAAACGTACAACTACAGGTACGTTTACGCCAACTTCTTTAACTGCGCCAATGATACCTTCAGCAATCATGTCACAACGTACGATACCGCCAAAGATGTTAACTAAAACAGCTTTAACATTGTCGTCAGAAAGGATGATTTTGAATGCTTCAGAAACACGTTCTTTAGTCGCGCCGCCACCAACATCTAGGAAGTTAGCTGGCTTGCCACCGTGTAGGTTTACGATGTCCATAGTACCCATTGCTAGGCCCGCACCGTTAACCATACAACCTACGTTGCCATCTAGTGCTACATAGTTAAGCTCAAAGCTTGCTGCATGTGCTTCACGCGCATCTTCTTGAGATGGATCGTGGAACTCACGGATTTTTGGTTGACGGTAAAGTGCATTACCATCGATACCGATTTTGCCGTCAAGACAGTGAAGGTTACCTTCGTCTGTGATTACTAACGGGTTGATTTCAAGTAATGCGAAATCGAAATCGTTAAACATTTTACCAAGACCCATGAAGATCTTAACGAACTGTTTCATTTGTGTTGGGTTAAGACCCAATTTGAAACCAAGTTCACGTGCTTGGTAAGCTTGAGGACCTACTAGTGGATCGATCTCAGCTTTGTGGATAAGTTCTGGTGTTTCTTCAGCAACAGTTTCAATTTCAACACCGCCTTCAGTAGACGCCATGAAAACAACTTTGCGAGAAGCACGATCAACTACTGCACCTAAGTACAATTCGTTGGCGATATCTGTACAGCTTTCTACTAAAATTTTAGCAACTGGCTGACCATTTTCGTCTGTTTGGTAAGTAACTAGGTTTTTACCTAACCAGTTAGCTGCAAACGCTTTAACTTCATCGATAGTTTTAACTAGCTTTACACCGCCAGCTTTACCACGTCCACCTGCGTGAACCTGAGTTTTAACAACCCACATATCACCGCCGATTTTTTCAGCAGCTGCTGCAGCTTCTTCAGGTGTATCGCAAGCGAAACCTTGAGAAACTGGTAAACCATATTCGGCAAAAAGTTGTTTTGCCTGATACTCATGCAAATTCATGATGCTTTATCCAATTTTTTATACTAAAAGAGCTGAATATTTATTCAATAAACAACTATCCCAAATTGCGCACCTAGTATAGTTGCCAAGGCTTAACATGAAAACCCCAGTACGACCAAAGGCGCAAAAAAAAAGCTGTGAATTGTGGTTCACAGCTTATATTTCATACTACTTGATTAAACATCCAGTAATAAGCGAGTTGGATCTTCAAGTAACTCTTTAATAGTTACTAAGAAACCAACAGATTCTTTACCATCTATTTGGCGGTGATCGTAAGAAAGTGCCAAATACATCATAGGAAGAATTTCAACTTTACCATTTACTGCCATTGGACGGTCTTGAATTTTGTGCATTCCCAAAATTGAAGACTGTGGCAAGTTAATGATAGGTGTAGATAGTAATGAACCGAATACACCACCATTTGTAATAGTGAAGTTACCACCTGTCATGTCGTCAAGCGTTAGCTTTCCGTCACGGCCTTTAAGTGCTAATTCACGAATGCCTTTTTCAATTTCAGCAACTGATAACTTATCACAGTCTTTAAGAACTGGTGTTACTAGACCACGAGGTGTAGAAACAGCAATGCTGATATCAAAGTAATTGTGGTAGACAATGTCGTCCCCATCAATTGACGCATTTACATCAGGGAAACGTTTAAGTGCTTCAGTAACTGCCTTCACGTAGAAAGACATAAAGCCTAAGCGAATACCGTGACGTTTTTCGAATACTTCTTGGTACTGCTTGCGAAGGTCCATGATTGGCTTCATGTTAACTTCGTTAAACGTAGTTAACATTGCAGTAGAATTTTTAGCTTCTAGAAGACGGTTAGCAATCGTTTTACGTAAACGTGTCATAGGAACACGCTTTTGAGTACGATCACCCATTGGCGCAACTGGAGCAGCAGCTTCTGCTTTCTTCGCTGATGGTGCCGGTGCTTTCAAGAACGTATCAACGTCTTCTTTAGTTACACGACCATTTTTGCCAGTTCCTTTGATTTTAGAAGCATCTAGTCCTTTTTCAGCAATTAAACGACGAACAGATGGAGTTAATACATCTGAGCTATCAGTTGAATCTGCAGCAGGAGCCGCCTCTTCTTTAGCTGCAGAAGCTGCAGGTGCACCACCTGCTTTTACTGAACCGATTACTTGCTCACCTAGAACAGTATCGCCTTCAGCGTTAATGATGTCGCCCATGATACCGTCTTCTTGAGCTACTACTTCAAGAACAACTTTATCTGTTTCGATATCTACCAGGTTTTGATCGCGCGTTACTGCGTCTCCTGGTTGAACATGCCATGTAGCAATTGTTGCGTCTGCAACTGATTCTGGGAGTACAGGTACTTTGATGTCCACTTCTTTACCTTCTGATGCTGGTGCTGATGGCGCCGATGGCGCGTCTTCTGATTTTTCTGCTTCACTTGAAGATGTGCTTTCGCTTGAAGGCGCTGCATCAGCATCGCCAAGTAAACCCATAACTTGGTCACCAAGTACGGTAGCACCCTCTTCTTGAGAGATTTCTGTAATTACACCGTCATGTTGTGCAACTACTTCTAACACTACTTTGTCTGTCTCAATATCTACTAAGTTCTGATCACGGGTTACCTTGTCGCCAACACTTACATGCCATGTAGCAACGGTAGCATCTGCAACCGACTCAGGAAGAACAGGAACTTTAATTTCTGTGCTCATCGCTTATCCTTTATTTTCTATAGTAAGCGCGTCAGCAACGAGCGCTTGTTGTTCTTTAGTATGTACTGACATGTAACCACACGCTGGTGATGCAGATGCTTTACGCCCAGCGTATTTCAACTTAGCACCTTGTGGAATTGCGTCAACAAAATGGTGTTGAGAACAGTACCATGCACCTTGGTTTTGTGGCTCTTCTTGACACCATACAAAATCAGTAACGTGTTGGTAACGTTCCATAATAGTTTTCATTTCGTCATGTGGGAACGGGTATAATTGCTCTACACGAACGATGGCAATATTATTTTGTTCCAGCTTACGACGCTCTTGTAGTAACTCGTAATAAACTTTACCACTACAGAAAACAACGCGTTCAACGTTCTCAGGTTTAATATCATCAACTTCGTCGATCATATTATGGAATACACCGTTTGAAAGTTCTTCAAGTGATGAAACTGCAAGAGGATGACGTAGTAACGATTTAGGCGTCATAACAATCAATGGACGACGTAGAGGTCTTACTGACTGACGTCGTAACATTGCATATACTTGCGCAGGTGTAGACGGAACACAAACTTGCATGTTGTGATCAGCACAAAGCTGTAAAAAACGCTCCAAACGAGCAGAGCTGTGCTCTGGACCTTGGCCTTCATAACCGTGTGGTAACAAAATAGTAAGACCACATAAGCGACCCCACTTTTGCTCACCTGAACTCAAAAATTGGTCAAATACAACTTGCGCACCATTTGCAAAGTCACCAAACTGAGCTTCCCAAAGTACAAGAGAAGTTGGTTCGGCAGTCGCATAACCATACTCAAATGCAACTACTGCTTCTTCAGACAGTACAGAGTCGAAAACTTGGAAAGCGCCTTGATCTTCACTTAAGTGTTGTAAAGGAAGATAAGTCGCACCATCTTTTTGACTGTGAACAACGGCATGTCTATGGAAGAAAGTACCGCGACCAGAATCTTGGCCTGTCATTCTAATGTCAGTGCCTTCGGTTGCGATAGTTGCATAAGCAAGTGTTTCTGCCATTCCCCAATCAAGCGGTTTTTCACCAGTGGCCATTAACTTACGATCATCGTAAATCTTTTTAACGCGCGACTGAGCTTTATATTCTTCAGGGTAGCTCGCTACCTTTTCGCCAAGTTCTTTGAGCTTTTCAACCGAAACACTTGCGTCGTAATCAACATCCCAATCGTGGCCCACGTATTTAGCCCAATCTGAAGAATGAGAGGTTTCTGGTTGAATTTCAGATACAACGCAATTACCGTCATCTAACCCATTACGGTATTCATCGGCAAGTGCTTTAATTTCTTGTTCTGAAAAAGAGCCTTCAGCGATTAGTTGATCTGCATAAATAAGTCGCGGAACTGGGTGTTTTTTGATTTTTTGGTACATCAAAGGCTGAGTAGCATTTGGCTCATCAGCTTCATTGTGGCCATGTCGACGATAACAAACTAAGTCAATAACTACGTCACGCTTAAATTTGTTTCTAAAATCAAGTGCTATTTGTGTAACAAATGCAACCGCTTCAGGATCATCAGAGTTAACGTGGAAAATTGGTGACTGAACCATTTTTGCGATATCAGTACAGTAATCTGTAGAACGAACATCGTCTTGTTTAGAGGTAGTAAAACCAACTTGGTTATTAACAACAATTCGAATACTGCCACCACAACTAAACGCATTAGTTTGAGACAAGTTAAACGTTTCTTGTACTACACCTTGACCTGTTACAGCAGAATCACCATGAATTGTGATCGGTAATGCTTTTATTCCCGTAGTGTCACCTAAACGATCTAAACGAGCGCGTACAGAACCCATAACTACAGGGTTAACTATCTCAAGGTGAGAAGGATTAAAAGCAAGTGCCATATGAACGTTGCCGCCTTTAGTGGCAAAGTCCGATGAATAACCCATGTGGTACTTAACATCACCAGAACTTAATGTATCTTTATGCTTGCCAGCGAATTCATCAAAAAGCTCTGATGGATTTTTACCTAAAACGTTCACTAAAACGTTCAAGCGTCCGCGGTGAGCCATACCAATTACGGCTTCTTGTTGGCCACTTTCACCAGCTCGGTGAATTAGCTCTTTAAGCATAGGTACTAATGCATCCCCACCTTCTAGTGAGAACCGTTTTGCACCAGGGAACTTAGCACCCAAATATTTTTCAAGACCATCAGCTGCAGTTAACCCCTTGAGGATACGTAGCTTTTCTTCTTTTTCGAATTTAGGCCTAGATTGAACAGATTCTAAACGTTGTTGTAACCAACGCTTTTCTTCCGTAGATGTGATGTGCATATACTCTGCACCGATAGAACCACAATATGTAGTTTTAAGTGCTTGGTATAATTCACCTAAAGGCATAGAGTCTGAACCAACTGCAAAAGACCCTACATTAAACTCTCGCTCAAAATCAGCTTCTGACAAGTCGTGGTAATCTAGCTCTAAATCTCGAACACGCTCTCGTTCCCAAATACCTAATGGATCTAGGTTTGCATTTTGGTGTCCACGAAAACGGAAAGCATTAATAAGTTGCAGGACTTTAACCTGTTTAAGGTCACCGCCGCTACCCTCTGCTACCACTACTTCTCTATGCTTGTTTTTTGCAAGCTGTGCAAACTGTGCACGAACTTCTGAATGCTTAACTTCAACATCCACACCATTAACTTTTGGTAATTGTTCGAACACTTCTCGCCATTCATCTGGCACAGAAGTCGCATCATCTAAATACGCTTCATAAAGCTCTTCTACATAAGCAACGTTACCGCCGTTTAAATGTGAAGATTCTAACCATGCCTTCATCACACCTTCGTGCATTTATAAGCCCTTTTCTTTAGCGCAGAAATTAATAGTTATAATAACAAGATGGCTAGTAATGAAAACTAGCCATCTTACGTTTCTATGTAGTTAAACTGAACGGTTTAATAACATAGATTTGATTTGCCCAATAGCTTTGGTCGGATTAAGACCTTTAGGACAAACGCTAACACAGTTCATGATACTGTGACAACGGAACACACTGAACGCATCGTCTAGGTCTGCTAAACGCTCTTCTGTTGCTGTATCTCGGCTATCAGCTAAGAAACGGTAAGCATGAAGAAGGCCTGCTGGACCAATGAACTTGTCTGGATTCCACCAGAACGAAGGACACGATGTTGAACAACATGCACATAAAATACACTCATATAAGCCATCTAATTTATCACGTTCTTCAATAGACTGAAGACGTTCACCTGCAGCAGGTGTGTCATTAATTAGATAAGGTTTAACTTTTTCGTATTGAGTGTAGAACTGACTCATGTCAATAACAAGGTCACGTACCACAGGTAATCCTGGAAGAGGACGAACTACTATTGTACCTTTACCGTTATTTTGTAACGTAGATAAAGGAGTAATACATGCTAAACCATTCTTACCATTCATGTTAACACCGTCAGAACCACACACGCCTTCACGGCATGAACGACGGAATGAAAGTGAAGGATCTTGCTCTTTTAATAATAAAAGTGCATCCAGAACCATCATGTCGTGACCATCGTCAATTTGCAAGGTGTAATCTTGCATACGCGGTGCGTTGTCAACATCTGGATTGTAACGATAAACTGAAAATTGTACTTGTGCCATCGTCTCGCTCCTAGTATGTACGTGCTTTAGGTGGAAATGCTTCACGCGTCTTAGGCGCGTAGTTTACGTCACGCTTACTCATTTCATCCGTAACAGGATTGTATACTGAGTGACATAACCAATCCGTGTCATCACGATCTGGGAAGTCAAAACGAGAGTGTGCACCACGGCTTTCTGTTCGGAAGTTTGCAGCTACTGCTGTTGAGTAAGCTGTTTCCATTAAGTTATCAAGTTCAAGACATTCGATACGCTGCGTGTTAAAGTCTGACGATTTATCGTCAAGACGAGCATGTTGTAAACGCTCGCGAATTTCTTTAAGTTCTTGAAGACCAGTCGCCATTGAATCACCTTCACGGAATACCGAGAAGTTAAGCTGCATACATTGTTGAAGATCTTTCTTAATCTGAACAGGATCTTCACCTTGACCAGCTGTTGAGTTTTCCCAACGATTATAACGTGCAAGAGACGCTTCTAAGTCTGATTCAGAGGCAGCTTTTGATACTTCAACGTCTCTGAGGTATGTACCTAAGAAGTTACCTGCAGCACGACCAAACACTACTAAATCAAGTAATGAGTTACCACCAAGACGGTTTGCACCGTGAACAGATACACATGCAATTTCGCCTACAGCAAATAAACCCTCAACTACTTTTTCATCGCCTTGAGCATTGATTTGAAGCACTTGACCATTCACGTTAGTAGGTACACCACCCATCATATAATGACATGTTGGTATAACTGGAATTGGTTCTTTAGCAGGATCTACGTGAGCAAATGTTTTTGCAAGGTCACATACACCAGGAAGGCGTAGGTTAAGTGTTTCTTCACCTAAGTGGTCAAGCTTAAGCTTGATATGAGGACCCCAAGGACCATCACAACCACGGCCTTCACGAATTTCTGTCATCATAGAACGTGCAACAACATCTCGAGAAGCTAAGTCTTTTGCGTTAGGTGCATAACGTTCCATGAAACGCTCGCCATCTTTGTTTAAAAGATAACCACCTTCACCACGACAACCTTCAGTTACAAGCGTACCTGCTCCTGCAATACCTGTCGGGTGGAACTGCCACATTTCCATGTCTTGCATAGAAATACCAGCACGTGTAGCCATACCAACACCGTCACCAGTGTTAATGTGAGCATTTGTGGTTGAAGCGTATATACGACCAGCACCACCAGTAGCTAGTACAACCGCCTTTGATTTGAAGTAAGTGATTTCACCTGTTTCAATCTCAATTGCAGTACAACCAACAACATCGCCGTTACCATTTTTAACTAAATCAAGTGCATACCACTCAGAGAATACATTTGTTTTATTTTTAACGTTTTGTTGATAAAGAAGATGTAATAAAGCATGGCCAGTACGGTCAGCTGCTGCTGCAGTACGTGCTGCTTGTTCGCCACCAAAATTCTTTGATTGGCCACCAAAAGGACGCTGGTATACACGGCCATTTTCAAAACGTGAAAATGGTAACCCCATGTTTTCTAATTCAGTAATTGCTTCTGGGCCAGTTTGACACATATACTCGATAGCGTCTTGGTCACCGATAAAATCGGAACCTTTAACGGTATCGTACATATGCCATTCCCAGTTATCTTCGTGTGAATTACCAAGCGCTACTGTAATACCACCTTGAGCGGATACGGTATGTGAACGCGTTGGGAATACTTTCGATATTAGTGCACACGTTTTGCCAGATTCAGTAATAGCCAAGGCAGCGCGCATACCTGCACCACCTGCACCGATTACTACGGCGTCAAATTCACGAACAGAATATTTCACTTAAACACCCCATAATACAATTAGACCAATAGCTACGTAAGCAACGGCCATTAGGTTTAGAACAAACCCTAAAAATGCGCGTAACTTTGAGTTTTTAACATAGTCTGTTAAAACCTGCCAAAGGCCAATGCGGGTATGAACCATAATGCATACTAGGGTTACTAGCGTAAACCCTTTCATAGCTAGGTTAGAGAAGAGGCCTGTCCAGGCTTCGAAAGTGACTTCCGGCGTCGCTAAAAAATAGCCGATAATAAAAATAGCATATGCGCTAATTATTAATGCCGTGGTACGTAAAGATACGTAATCTTGTACACCATCACGTTTAAGAGTTGCTTGATTTAAGACCATATCCACACTCCCGCTAATACAGCGAATACAACGCCAAGAGCCATTGCAATTTTAGCGCTTAGGTTACCTGATTCAAGTTCTTCCCAGTGTCCCATATCCATTACCATGTGACGGATACCACCAATAAGGTGATAGCCTAGTACTGAAATGGTGCCCCAAGCTATAAATTTGGCAATGAATCCGTTAAACAGACCCTTGACGAATTCAAAACTTTCAGCTGACGAGAGAGACTCAGACCAAGCCCAAATGACAAACGTTAAAGCAAAAAATAATGCAACACCGGTGACGCGGTGAAAAATTGATGCTTTAGCCGTTGCCGGCATAGATATAGTTGTTAGATCTAGATTTACAGGTCTTTGCTTTTTCACAGTTACTTGCCCATCTTGCTCACATTGGAGCTCATCTACTTGCTTTTCTAAAAACCCACCAAATGTTTCTGGTGGAACTATCAAGATAAACGAATTAAAACATTAAAAGTTCACATTAATGTAAATTTTTTGAATGTAAAAATATCTTTACCCAAATACAATACGGTTTTAAAACCTCCGTTAGTATATATACCCATAAGGCTTTTTACAATTCTTGTTTATTTAGAGATGTTTGCGAATTAGCCAATAGTATAATACATATATGATACAGAATATTTATTATACAAATGTGCATAATGTTTATAAAAATTGACTTTAACCCCCTCTTTCACGTTAAAATGCGTAGATGTGCTTAAAACAGATTTCAGAACTTTAAAAATCTAAAAATCAGAATAGATATCTTAATAGGAGATACATAGCGATGGCAGATAAAAAAGCCACAGTTCATATTGATGGACTTGATCCAATCGAACTTCCAATTTATCAAGGCACTGCTGGCCAAGATGTAATCGACGTACGTACGTTAGGTTCACATGGCCACTTTACCTATGACCCAGGCTTCATGTCGACTGGTTCTTGTGAATCTGCAATCACTTACATTGATGGTGGTAAAGGTGTTTTACTTCACCGCGGTTACCCAATTGAGCAACTTGCTGAAGAATCAGACTATATTGAACTTTGCTACTTACTTCTTAACGGTGAGTTACCATCTAAAGAGCAATACGATGCATTTGCAGAGAAAATTACTCGCAGCACAATGCTAGATCAAAAAATTGCAAATTTCTTCCAAGGTTTCCGCTTTGATGCACATCCAATGGCAATGCTTTGTGGTGTTGTGGGTGCTCTATCTTCTTTTTATCATGAAGATTTAGATATTACTGATGCTGAACAACGCAAAACAAGTGCTATTAGATTAGTTGCTAAATTACCTACAATTGCTGCAATGGCTTATAAAACAAACATTGGCCAGCCTTTTGTGTACCCACGAAATGACCTAAGCTATGCAGAAAACTTCTTACACATGATGTTCTCTGTTCCAGCTGAAGAGTACAAAGTAAACCCAATTACTGCTAAAGCAATGGACAAAATATTCATGCTTCACGCAGACCACGAACAGAATGCTTCTACATCTACAGTTCGCCTTGCTGGTTCTTCAGGTGCGAACCCATATGCGTGTATTTCAGCTGGTATCGCTTCTTTATGGGGCCCTGCTCACGGCGGTGCTAATGAAGCATGTTTAAACATGTTAGAAGAAATTGGCTCAGTTGATCGTATCGATGAATACGTAGCCAAAGCAAAAGATAAGTCAGATCCGTTCCGTCTAATGGGCTTTGGACACCGTGTTTACAAAAACTTCGACCCAAGAGCAACAGTAATGCGTCAAACGTGTCACGAAGTATTAGAAGAGCTAAACATTCAAGATCCTCTTCTTGATATTGCAATGAAGCTTGAGCAAATTGCCCTTGAAGACCCATACTTTGTTGAGAAGAAACTATATCCTAACGTAGATTTCTACTCAGGTATTATCTTAAAAGCGATTGGTATTCCAACAAGCATGTTCACTGTAATTTTTGCAATGGCACGTACTGTTGGTTGGATCACTCACTGGGACGAAATGCTTTCTCAGCCTGGTCATAAAATCAGCCGCCCTCGTCAAATGTATACTGGTTACACTGCCCGTGACTACGTATCTACCGACAAGCGCTAATATTATTTAGCTTAAAAAGGCCGCTTTTGCGGCCTTTTTTGTGTTCAATACTTGAGAATTATTATAAACCCATTACAATTTGCGCCTCAAAATGACCATGTTGAAGAGCTATGCCTGCTTTAGAATTTGATATTAATAAAATTAGAAATGACTTTCCTACTTTAAAGCAGCAGATAAATGCTAACCCACTTGTTTATTTAGACTCTGCAGCAACCACTCAAAAACCCCAATCAGTCATAGACGCTATAAACGAATTTTATACTAGCCAAAATGCAAATGTACATCGCGGCCGTCACACATTGAGCGAGCGTGCCACAAGCTTATACGAGCAAGCTCGTGACAAAACAGCCAAGTATTTTAATGTATCAAGTAAAGAAATTGTTTGGACTAAGGGTGCTACAGAGGCAATAAATTTAGTAAGTAATGGTTTACGAAGCCGATTTAACCAAAACGATACTATTATTATCTCAGTATTAGAACATCATGCTAACATTGTTCCTTGGCAAGTACTTAGTGAGCAAACAGGCGCTAAATTATTAGCACTCCCAGTTAATGATGATGGAACATTAAATATTAAACAATGCTGTGATTTTATTAAGCAGTCTAAACCTAGTTTGTTTGCAATTACACAAGCATCTAACATGCTTGGTAATATCACAAATTTAAAGCCCCTTATTACTGCTGCAAAAGAAGTTAATTCACTCGTTTTGATAGATGGCGCTCAAGGCGCAATGCACTTAAAGCCTGATTTACATAACTTAAACTGTGATTTTTACGTGTGCTCAAGCCACAAGATGCTTGGCCCCACAGGTTTAGGTGTACTTTATGGGAAATATCAAGAACTTAATTCTTTAGATGTGTATCAAACTGGCGGGGAAATGATAGATAAGGTGTACCTTACGCATAGTACTTATCGCCCTGCGCCTGCAAAATTTGAAACAGGTACTCCTAATATTTCTGGCGTAGTAGGTTTTTCTGCGGCTTTGGATTATTTAAACGCCTTACAAAACGAACAATTACAAAAGTATGAGCATAAACTATTTAATTATGCGGCTGAAAAACTGGTAACCATTCAAGGTATTACAATTTATAGCAATCTATCTGACAATATTGGCACGCTAAGTTTTAATTTTAAAGATGAGCATCCTTACGATTTGGCAACATTACTTGACGGTTATGGCGTTGCAGTCAGAGCAGGCCATCATTGTACGCAACCGCTTATGACTCATTTAGGAATAAATGGCACCTTAAGAGCCAGCTTTTGTTTTTACAATACCCATGAAGATGTTGACATATTCATCAACTCACTCAAAGAATGTATCGCCTTATTAGATTAAACGTCGTTTTTATATATTTTATTAGGATAACTCATGACAAATACGTTTAAAAAAACCACTGAATCAATTGAAAAAGCGTCTTCTTGGCAGCAAAAGTATCGTGAAATAATGCTTTTAGGCAAAACTTTACCCGCTTTACCTGATGCTTTAAAAACAGAAGGTTCACTAGTTCCCGGCTGTGAAAGCAAGGTATGGATGTTCGTTGAATTTGATTTAAAAGAAAATACGTTAGTAGTCATTGGTGATTCAGATACACGTATCGTAAAAGGGTTGCTAGCAATTATTTTATCTTTATATAACGGACTGACACCAGAGCAAGTAGTGAAAATAGATGCGTATGAGGAGTTTGATAAGCTAGGTCTTATTAGCCACTTGAGTACATCACGTGGTAACGGAATTAAAGCCATGGTTGATAGAATCCAAACCATGGCACAGCAAAAAATAAGCTAAATAGTGCTAAACCTGCAAACGCTGCTTTTTGTCTAGGTATTTGCGAATAGCTCTGGCTGCTACAAAAAAGCCGAAACTTCCTGTAATCATCGTTGCAGAGCCAAAACCATTATTACAATCCATATTCATGCTGCCATCTGCACTTTGCTTAGCATGGCAAACACTACCATCACTCCCTGGATAAACTAATTGCTCTGTTGAGTAAACGCAATCAACATTAAATTTTCGTTTGGGGTTATTACTAAAGTTATACTGTTTACGTAATATGTAACGCACCTTTGCAAGTAAAGGATCTTGCGTTGTTTTAGCTACATCACCAAATGTAATTTGACCGGGGTCGGTTTGACCACCAGCACCACCAGTGGTAATTATAGGCATTTTATTTCGCTTGCAATGGGCAATGAGTGCTGCTTTTTCTTTAACCGCATCAATACAATCGATCACATAGTCAAAGCCGTGAATGTGCTCTTTAATGTTTTCGAGAGTTATAAAGTCATCAATGACATCAATGTTGCATTCTGGATTTATAAGTTCACAACGCGCTTTCATTGCGTCGACTTTAGCATGACCAATCGTTCCGGATAAGGCATGGACTTGACGGTTTACATTGGTCGCACAAATATCATCAAGATCTATGAGCGTTATTCTACCTAAACCGGTGCGCGCAAGCGCCTCAGCTGCCCAACTCCCCACTCCACCAATGCCAACAACACAAAAGTGAGCCTCTTGAAGCCAATTAAATTGCTGATGACCATATAAACGTTTAATGCCACCAAAGCGGATGTCAGTTATTTTTTCACTCATTTACCAGTCCAGTTCCCATGGCGAACGCCATGCTTGAAAATTATCATGTTGTAACAAGGTTAAAAACGCATCACCGTTACTAGGTAAAAGCGTAAATTGTAAGTTCTCACCTTGCCAAGTAAAGCTCAATGCATAAGCATGCAAATATGTTCTATCTGAAGCCGTACCTGAATAAGCAATATCACCCAATATTGGGGATCCTATACTTTTTAAGGCAACTCTTAGCTGGTGTGTTTTACCCGAGAAAGGTTTTAAAATAAACGCTCTAAAACCCGCTTTAAAACTAATTGAATAAAAACGGGTAATTGCAGGATTTAAATTAGATGCTAAAAGCTTATAGGTACCACGGCGCGACTTGGCCATGTCTCCTTTAACCCACCCTTGCTTTTTTTTAGGTTTAGAGTCTGTAATAGCAAGATAAAATTTATCAATAGAATGTTGTGCAAAAAGCTCCGTAAACGTTGCTGCAGCGCTTTTATTTCTTGCTAAAACAATTAGACCCGAAGTTACTTTATCTAGTCTATGAACTGCGTAAAGTTTCTCATTAACTTGTCGCTCGGCTAGCACAACAAAGCCAGGTCCATCTTCTGAATGAAAGCTTAGTTGTGTTGGTTTTTCGACAACATAAAAATCAGCATGCTCACATACCACGTTTAATATTAAGTTCATTCAAAGGTCACGCATTTTTATTTTGTAAAAACGCGATTACTTTTGCTAAATCTTCAGCAGTATCAACACCTGCATGCGGAGCTACTTTTGCCTGCTCTATTTTAATACTATAACCATGATACAAAACACGCAGCTGCTCTAATGACTCTAATAACTCCAAAGGAGAAACACTAAGTGCAATATATTGATTAATAAACCCTGCTCTGTAAGCGTAAATACCCACGTGGCGTTGAAATGATGAAAGTTCTAAATCTCTTTTTTCATCTAACATCGCATGTCGATCAAAAGGAATACTCGCACGCGAAAAATACAACGCGTTTTTATTTATATCGCTAACAACCTTGACTGCATTAGGATTAAATATGTCGTCTTTATCTTCAATGGCAACGCTTAATGTAGCCATGGGTGCTGATGATTCATTTAACAACTTAGCTACTTGTAAAACGTTATCGGGAGCTAGTAATGGTTCATCACCTTGAACATTTACAACTATGGTATTGCTATCTAAATTTAATAAAGCAACTACCTCCGCTAAGCGCTCGGTGCCTGACTGGTGATCTTCACGCGTCATCACAACATCATTAGTAAACGTACTAACCTCATCAAATACTTTTTGATGATCGGTTGCAATTATCACTTGGCTTGCACCTGATAAACATGCTTTCTCATAAACATGTTGAATCATAGGTTTACCACAAATGTCTGCTAGCGGTTTTCCTGGTAATCTTGTTGAAGCATAGCGCGCAGGTATAACGACTACGAATTCCACTTTTCAACCTCTTCTAACGATAACTCTCTTGCTTCATTTTCAAGTAATACCGGAATATCATCTTTAACAGGGTATGCGAGTTTTGCAGCAGTACTAATTAGTTCACTGTTGTCTTTATCAAAACGTAATTTTCCTTTACATACAGGGCATGCAATTATGTCGAGTAATTTAGTATCAAAGGCCATTTAGGATCCCTTTTTCTTTTAATATTAAAGTTAATTTATTTATTACAGCCTGTGTTGGCTTTGCATTTACTGGTAAATAATACCAATTATCTTTGGCAAACTCGCTGCATTTTACGGCGTCTTTTTCGGTCATTAGAATATTGTCGTTACCAAATCGGGTAAAATCTTCGGCAGTGTATGGATGATGATCCCTAAAGTGATTTGAAGATAATAATGTTATCCCCTGTATTTTTAAGGTGTTTTCAAAACGCTTAGGATTACCTATTGCGCTAACTGCATGGCCATTTGTAATCAATTCACTAACAGGAAAGGAACTTTTTACTGACCTGAGCGCTGCAGGCTCTAATGTGTAGTTATTACTATTCTGCCCACCGTTTTCAACAATCAAATCTACCGACTTCAAACGTGCAGGAGTTTCTCGTAATGGCCCTGCAGGCATTAGTAACCCATTTCCAAATTGGCGTTGACTATCGACAATACAGCATTCAATAGTCCGCGCCATTTTGTAATGCTGCATACCATCGTCAGAGATAATGATATCTAAATTATAATCACGCGCTAGTAACTCAATATTGCGTTGTCGGTTTGGCCCTATAGCAATAGGGCATTTTAGACGATGAAACAGAAGTTTAGGCTCATCACCCGCCTCAGCAGCTGGCGTATTATCTTTAACAATTAAAGGATAATTACTCGCCTTACCACCATAACCTCGGCTAATGATTCCAACTGACAACCCTTGTTTTGTTAAAAAGTCATAAAGCCATAATACAAATGGTGTTTTACCATTCCCACCCACACTAATGTTACCAACAACAATAATAGGTATGTCGCTTTTAAATTGCTTAAATATTCCAAAACGATACATCTGCTTTCTGGTAATCGAAATTAGCCAAAATAAAGCTGACAATGGCAAAAAAAGTAATGTAATAAGTCCAACTGGTTCGTACCAGCTTTTTTCGATTTTATTCACGGTTACTCGCCAAACTGCATTTTACACAACGCTGAATACGTTCCATCGTTTGAAAGTAAGCTGGTGTGATCGCCACTTTCAATAACACGGCCATTATCGATAACGTAAATTTTATCGCTATTTTCAATTGTAGATAATCGATGTGCAATGACAATTGATGTTTTATCTTTCATTAAGTCATCAAGCGCATGTTGAATCAGTTTTTCAGACTCTGTATCTAATGCAGATGTTGCCTCATCTAATATTAAAATAGGGGCATCTTTTAAAATAGCTCTAGCTATAGCAATGCGTTGACGTTGACCACCAGAGAGCATCACTCCGTTTTCACCTACCATCGTATTTAGCTTTTCAGGTAAATCTTTTACAAACTCCCACACGTGGGCCTGCTTAGCTACCTGTAATAACTCAGCATCTGTAATATCTCGCTGAATTCCATAACATATATTGTTAGCTATAGTGTCGTTAAACAGCACAACCTGTTGCGATACTAGCGCAAATTGGCGTCGCAGATCTGTAAGCTTATAATCATTTAAAGGAATACCATCTAACAGTATTTGACTTGGTAAGTCTAAATCATAGTAACGTGGTAATAAATTAGAAATTGTTGATTTACCTGAACCCGACCGCCCAACTAACGCAATACTTTCGCCGGCTTGAATTGTAAGCGTTAAGTTATTTAGTACAGGTTCATCTTTTGTGGGATATTTGAAAGTCACATTTTTGACCTCAATTAAACCTTTCGCTTTTGTTACAGATACTGTGCCTGTATCTTTTTCTATATTTTCGTCAAGTATTAAAAATATACTTTGCGCTGCAGAAATACCACGCTGCATATCACTATTAACGTTAGCTAACTGTTTTAGCGGACGTAGTAACATCATCATCGATGAAATAAGCACAACAAAGTCACCTGAGCTAATACTGTCTATCATTGAAGGCATTGATACCACCCACAAAATAACGGCCATAGCACTCGCTGCAAGTATTTGAATAACTGAAACACTTAATGCCTTTGTGGCATCCATTTTTATACGTTGTTGTCGGTTATGATTATTAATTTTAGAAAATTGATTAATTTCTCTCTCTTGACCGCCAAAACCATGAATCACTTTATGGCCACTGAGCATTTGCTCTGAGCTTCTTGTTACTTGGCCCATAGCAGATTGTATATTTTTAGAAATATGACGAAAACGCTTAGATACTATTGCAACGATCAGCGCAACTAAAGGAATAATAACTAAAAATATCAGAGATAATTGCCAGCTTGTATAAAACATTACACCAAGCAGAAACACAACAAATGCCCCTTCTCGCACTACAATCAGTAATGCTTTGGTTATTGCTTGTTGAACTTGTTCTGTATCAAACGTGATTTTAGAAATTAGGTCACCTGTTGAATTTTTATCGTGAAATGAAACAGGTAGATGTAAAATATGTTCAAATAATTCCTGGCGGAGTGAACGAACAACTTGCGAGCCTACATAGCTTAGGCAATAAGATGACATAAAATTAAAAATACCACGACCAATAACCAAAGCTATTACTACAAAAGGGGCGTATTTTAATATTTCGTTATTTCGTTGATTTAAACCTTCATCAATAAAAGGCTTCATTAATTGAATAAATAAAGCATCCATACCGGAATAGCCAATCATGCCAACAATAGCAACTATTGCCACGCTTTTGTAAGCACCTACGTAAGAAATTAAACGCTTGTAAATTTGTGTAGTACTTTGATCCATAATACTCTCTTTATTCAATTACAAACCCTATTGTATCCTTGCTAGAACTAAAACAAAACGTCAATCTTTTATAAACCAGTAGCTTTGGTAATCTCGTGCTGTAATAACAGTCACAGTCTCTTCGTAAAACTCCACCGTAATTTGCCCTTGTTGCCCAGTAACATACTGCAAGGCATTAATATTTCTATAACGCTCAACAACCTCAGTTTTAGGAAATTGCCACTGCCCTTTGTAAGCACTTGAATGAATAACAACCTGTGGCATAACTGCATTAATAAATTTATTACTTGATGACGTACTACTACCGTGATGGGGACTAAGTAACACTGTACTTTTTAAACTATCGCTAGACTTTATCAGTTGCGACTCTCTATTTTTTGAAATATCGCCTGTAAATAGAACGCTGTGCTCTTTATCTGAAACCTTTATTACACAAGACTCATCATTTTCATTGCCATACAAGGGAGTTGGGAAACTTTTAATTATTAGCCCAGCCATGTTTACTTCGTTTGGAATACACCCCTTTGAGGGTCCATTAGGGTGAAATTCATTAAATGAAAACTTTAAACCTGCACCGATAAAATGAGATAAACCACCGGAATGGTCATTATCAAGGTGACTAATTACAGAATGAGTCACTGCAATATTATTTATATCAATAAAAGGTAACAAAATACTTTTAGCACGGCTAAAACGATTAAAGTAACTAGGTCCAAAATCATAAATAAACCCTTTATCATCTTTTTCAATAAGAGCCATAAGACCGTGCCCAACATCGAATACATGTAATTTCCATGTAGGCTTATCAGCAAGTAAATAATCAATATAGAGCATGGCTATAGGTAAAAAAGCGAGCCGCCTATATGGCGAAAAATAAAAAATTAAAAGAGTAAGATAAGCATAAATAATGACACTTAGACCAATAATTCCTATGTTTAGCCAACCAAAACCTGCTGGTAATTTATTTAAACAGGTAAAAATAAAAGCTAGACCGCTATCGATAAAAATAATCACCATACTAATATCAAATACGGCACTTATAGCCGTTAATAAAATTAAACAAGGCATTAAAATAAATGAAAGAAATGGAATTGCGACTAAGTTTATGACTAAGCCAGCAACACTCACGCCATTAAAAAAGTAAAAAGACAGAGGCAGTAAACCAATAAATAGTGCAGCCTGAATAGTAATTAATGCAAAAAGTACCTTTAAAAATGAATTGGTAAAGTGAGGTACATTTTTAATAACTAAAAAAATAACCACGACTGCAAAAAATGAAAAATATAATCCAGGATTAAGGGTATTGAACGGATTAACAACGAGTACAATAACAAGCGCAAACAAAATACTGCGCCATCTCATTAGCTGCCTTTGAAAATAATATAGAAGTAAATAACAGCCAAGCATTATTAGTGCACGAGTCGCTGAAACCAAAAAGTTACTTAAATAAACATAAACAAACGCTGATATAAAACCAATCGCACTGTAAGCAATTGAAAAATTGATCGTTTGATTATTAAACAATTTAACGTGGATAAATACCCACTTTGTAATGAAGAAACCAAAACCGAACACCAACCCAATGTGTAAGCCTGAAATAGCAAGTAAATGGCTTAAACCCAGTGATTGCATCAGCTGCTTATCACTCGGTGTCATTAACGTCTTATCCCCTGTTAATAAAGCATAGTAAAGCCAATTTAGTGTTGTATTTTCGTATGTATTTTTAATGAAGCTTTTATAATTTTGAACACTATTTTGTTCTGAAGTGCTTTTGATTTTTAATTCTTTATTAAGAACTTTGCCTTTAAAGAAAATTCGCTGCTTAAATGCATACAGTTCGTTATCAAATACATTAAAGTTTTTATTACTTCTAAATTTTTTTAAATTAACACTTGCCACAAAACGATCATTAGCACGCATTGGCTGATCTAAATTAACGCTTAACATCGCGCTAGGTGCACTCAAATTAGAATAGTATTTTCCATTAATACGCACTAATTTTGCTTTGACATATTGGGGAGCTTTGTTTGAGATGACTTCTTGTATTACAACTTCGACTGGATATGCGTACTTTTCATCATTAATTATGTGCTCAAAGTTATAAAAAATATGATAATGCGCTATAACGATACAAATTCCACAAATAAAGCCTAACAATAAAGACAAAAACGGCTTAAAATAAGCGCCTATTATTACAATGGACACTGTAATAATAATAAATTCGAGAGTTTCGTAATAAAACACGGTTGAAATACAGCCAATTACAAAACCAAGACTGATCCACACTGATGTAAATGGTTGCTTTAAATGGCTAAGAAAACTATCCAAAGATTTTTACCCGATCCGAATAAAATAAGACATCACAAATCGTTAAAAATTTTTGGTAAGCTTTTGCAAGATGCAAATCTTTGGCACTTAAACAGACGTTCTGCTCGAGGGGCCTTTGCGGTTGGTTTATTTTTTGCTTTCATCCCTGTTCCCTTTCAAATGGTATTAGCCGCAGCGACTGCTATTTTATTTAGAGTTAACTTACCTATCTCAGCAACACTTGTTTGGCTTACTAATCCGTTAACCATGCCACCTATTTTTTATGGGTCTTACCTCGTTGGTACTCTTGTTTTAAATCAACCAGAACAACACTTTGCTTTTGAGCTTAACTGGGTTTGGTTTGAGCAGAGTATCGAAACTATTGGCCCTGCATTCTTAGTTGGCTCGCTTGTATGCGCCTCTATAGCATCAATCATAGGCTATTTTGGCATTGATATTTTATGGCGCCGCTCTGTTGTAAAGGCAAGAGCTGCACGCAAATAATATCGATCCTTTGAATAGTATAGACGAAAAAAAACCCAGCTAGGAAGCTGGGTTTTTTATTTAAAAATAATTTAAAAACGAAATATGCGTCGAATACCAATTAATGGTAATAGAAATAACGCTAACCAAGAGGTACTGGCTGAACTTCTTTCATAAATTTCAGCCTCTGGCGGTGCACAATTTTCAATTTCACCATTTTCTAATGGTGTTAGTTTAACTGCAACGGCGACGGTTTCAAATTCAATATTACCGTTAATATCTGTCACTACACCACCAAGTGTGTCACGCTTTTCTACTGTTTTAGTGGCAACACCAAACACTTCGTTATTCTCATTGATAACATTAGCTTCTACTACAGTATATGGATAATCAGTTTCACCGTCGGTTTCATAGCATGGTAATAAGTCATTGAGATTAGTTATTTTATCTTCACCAATTTTATAAATAAATGCGGCTTTATCTCGTGAACTATCCGATCCACCTACTTCCCCTTCGCCTACTATATAACCTTGGTTATTGATATCATTTGCTACAGAACTTGACCCAGTGAAATAGTCATTTGGAAAAACAGTATTTCCAGTCGCAACGTCATGATAGAAGAATTTGTTCCTAAAACTGCTTTCAATCACTTTCGTAGCATAACCTACCACTACGTCGTTATCATTTAGAGCAGATGCAATACCATTTTCCCAACCATCTTCTTGATCAATAAAATCTACAACTTCACCATTTTTAAAATATACAGGCATAGATATTATAGAATTATCATTCCTGTAATAGCGTGTGTTTGAGTAGCCAGCAATAGTACCTTTAGAATTAATAGCAAAGGCAGTACTCACAAAATTATCATCTTCCACTTCATCTTCATCGGGTGTTAAAGCTAAACCTAGGTTTTCAACTGAAACAACATTTAATGATTCATCTAATTCCCATTTAAATGCACTTTTATTAAACAAGCCTTGAGATGAAGTTGAATTATTTAAATTAATACAAGCTGAAACTGGTGAATCTTCATTGTCACAACTTTCGTCGATATCTTCTTGTATTTCAATCGGAATACTTATTGAAGCGTTTCCTACAACAGTGTAGCCACTATTTGTTTTAATAATATCATTTGCTCGACTTGTGCCGCCATAATCGTCAAACTCAGGCGCTAATGAAACTTTTACACCATCTGCACTAATAACAATTGCTCGCTCTACAAATTCATTTGTAAACCAAGTTTCTGCATCATCTTCACCCTCTGGTGTAAAAGAAACCTTGTCATATGGAGCACTACCCCAACCAACAGATACACCGTCTTCACTAACAGCATTGTATAAATTAAATGTTGAACGAGTTAAACCATCGTAGTCGATAGCTGCTTCATCAAATAAAGTTTGCTCAACGACACCTGACTCTGTGAATCGAACGCCTATAAATGGATTTTGCTTCTGATACTCATAGTTACTTGATCTATCACTCAGAAAAGAAACCATGAAGGCATGTGCGTCAGGGTTTGTTAGTACAGCATCATTATTTTGTATATCATCTAGTGTAAACGTAATTACTTTATCAATCTGTTCATAGTTAGACTCAGTAGTGTCGTATTCACTTTTTATAAGGTTATCATCAAAGTCGATATAGCTAATATCTATAGGTAAGTTATAAAGTCCGTTAGCAAAACCAATTATGTGCCCGCTTTCACTTGCATCAGTAACGTAAGAAAATTTTGCATTATCGAGTGTGCCTAATTCACTTAATTGATATGTTGCACTAATAGCTGATGTACTCAATGTCGCTAGGATACTGGCAGCGAGTAATTTATATTTCATTTTAGTCCTTACTACTGATTCTGTAATTCTTCAAGTTCTTCCCATCGCTCAAAAGCGGCTTCAAGGTCAGACTCAAGTTGTGCTAAATGGTTCAATGCTTTGGTTGTTATGTCACTGTCTTGTTTAAAAAAGTCAGGATCGCCTACCACATTTTGCTGGGCTTCTACGTCAGCTTCAAGTTGCTCCATTTTATTAGGCAACTGCTCTAATTCAAGTTTTAATTTGTAAGAAAGCTTATTCGTTTTAGCGGCTGGCTTTGCAGCAGGGGTCGGTTGCTTTTCTACTTTTTTTGCAGCTGGTTGAACAGCTTGTTTTTCTTGTTCTGCTAAATAACTTACATAAGCTTCATAGTCACTATAACCGCCGACTATATCTGTCACTTTTCCGTTACCTTCAAATGCCCATACACTAGAGCATGTATTATCGATAAATTCACGGTCATGGCTTACAATAATAACGGTACCTTGATACTGATTAATAATGTCTTCTAACAGCTCAAGTGTTTCAATGTCTAAATCATTGGTTGGCTCATCCAATACCAGGATATTCGATGGTTTTAAAAATAGCTTAGCAAGTAATAATCGGTTTTTTTCGCCGCCAGATAAGGCCTTAACGGGTGTTCTAGCGCGCGCAGGTGGAAACAAAAAGTCTTGTAAGTAACCTAATACATGACGAGAGCGCCCACCCATCATGACTTCTTGCTTACCTTCTGCAACATTGTCTTGTACTGTTGCTTCTTCGTCTAACTTTTCACGGTATTGATCAAAGTAAGCAAATTCTAGATTAACACCCTGCTTAGTTTCACCGCTGTCAGGTGCTAAGTCACCAAACATTAGTTTTAATAGTGTTGTTTTACCCACACCATTAGGACCGACTAAACCGATACGGTCGCCACGCATAACTAAAGTAGAAAAATCGCTTACAATCGTTTTCTCTTTAAAAGCATGAGATAAATGCTTAGCTTCAAAAACTAATTTACCTGAGCGGTCTGCAGTTTCAATATTGAAATCTGTTTTACCAACTTGATCAACTCGTTGCTTGCGCTCATTACGTAATTGTTTTAATTCACGAACACGGCCTTCATTACGAGTTCTTCGGGCTTTTACTCCCTGACGGATCCACGCTTCTTCTTCAGCTAATCGTTTATCAAAGAGTGCATTTTGACTTTCTTCTACTTTTAAGTCATGCGCTTTTTGTTCTAGATAAGTGGCGTAGTCACCTGGATATGAAATAAGTTTGCCGCGGTCTAAATCCAAAATACGTGTAGCAATTGCACGAATAAACGCACGATCGTGAGATATAAATACAATCCCACCTTTAAAGTCTTTTAAGAACTGCTCTAACCACATCACACTTGTCATATCTAAGTGGTTTGTTGGTTCGTCTAATAGCAACAAGTCTGGCTCACTAACTAATGCACGTGCCAGTGCAACCTTACGTAACCATCCACCTGAAAGCGATTCAAGTTTCGCATCAGGTGACAGCTCAAGCTTAGTTAATACTAATTGAATACGGCTATCGAAGCGCCAGCCATCAGCGGCTTCTAGCTTATTAGATAAGCGCTCAAGTTTATTTAATAATTGATCGGTACATTCAGTTTGCAGTTCATTACTCACATGGTGATAATCGATAAGTAAATTAGCTATTTCTGGCATACCTTGGGCAACATAATCAAATACGGTACCGCTAGCCCCTTTAGGTGGATCTTGTTCAAGACGAGAGATCTTTAAACCACCGAGCTGGTTTATTTCACCATCATCCAATATTACTTGGCCATCTAATACTTTTAACAGCGTTGATTTACCTGCGCCGTTACGCCCCACAATACAAACTCGCTCACCACTTTCAATAACAGCATCTGCGTTATTAAGTAACGCATGTGTACCAAAGGCAAGCTGTGCTTTCGAAATTCTTATTAAATCCATAATTCTACAATGCTCTTAATCTGCCAGTGCTAAAAATATTTGCACTTGTTCTGCAGTAAAAGGCCAAAACAATTGCTGGCCATGTTCATTTTTTAAAACAGGAATACTTACCTGATATTGCGCAATAAGGTGTTTGTCAGTCATTATGTCTGTTAACAATAAACTGCCTTCGCTCATTAATAACGGTGTTATTAGTGCGTGGGCTTGTTCACATAAATGACACCCTTCCGTATGGTATAAAGTCCACTTAGCCATGGGTAATTAACCAGCTGTTATGAATTTTTTTATTACGCTTAAAGTCTGGTGAGAGTGTTTTCTCAGAAATATTAACAGCTTTTAAACCTAAACCAATCAATCCAACTTCATCCATAACAAAGCCACGTTTGTTGTTAGAAAAAATCAATGTTCCAGACGGGCTAAGAATCTTTTTAACCCAAGTAAGTAACTTAATGTGATCACTCTGAACATCAAACGCATCTTTCATTCGCTTTGAATTTGAAAATGTTGGCGGATCAAGAAAGATTAAATCATATTGCGCAGTCGCATGCTCTAGCCATTTAAGGCAATCTGCTTGCTCAAAACGATAACGCGTATTGCTAATATTATTTAAATCAAAATTATCTTGGCCCCATTTTAAATAGGTCTTGGATAAATCAACTGTGGTTATAGCCTTTGCTCCACCAATAGCTGCATGAACTGATGCACTTCCTGTGTAGGCAAATAAATTTAAAAAACGTTTGTCCTTGGCATTTTCTTGAATGTAGCGACGAACTAAACGATGATCTAAAAATAAACCCGTGTCTAAATAATCAAATAAATTTACTTTAAACTTAGCACCAAACTCTTCAACAACCATCGTTCTATTTTGCTTAGCCATAGGGGTGTATTGCTCTTCACCTTTTTGCTTTTTGCGAACTTTTACGGCGATGTTTTCAGGTGCTATGTTTAGTTGTTGCGCTGTTAAGCTAATGACGTCCTGAAGACGCTTATCAGACACTTTTTCATCTATTTCTTTTGGTGCCGCGTACTCAAAAATTACAGCGCTGTCGTTATATACATCAACCGCTACATTGTATTCTGGAATATCAGCATCATAAACGCGATACGCGTCGACTTTGTTTTGCTTTAACCAATTCTTAAGACCTTGTTTATTTTTTTTAAGACGGTTAGCAAACGACATTGAACCTTCATAATTAAGGGCTTTTTTGTCATCAGTCGTCAAACTGACTTGCTTGTCATCTAGCTGATATAAGTTAAGCTCAACATCTAATGGACCATTTTTAAATTTATAACGTTTTAATTTAACAAGCTTTAAAAGTTTAAATAAACTCTCATCCATGCCCAATAACGCCAGTTTCCAATGGTTAAAATGCTTTTTAAAGCCAACACCTAAATTACGGTGTAAATCAACTAACTCAGCCATAGAGCCAATACGTTCACCATAAGGCAAATTTGAAATAACCACACCTGGTAATTTAGCTACTGCGGTTAACTTGGTTGCATCGCTTTGCTTAAATTTAATTATATCATCAAGCTCTGCACGCTTTGCATTATCAATGGCTTTACTTAATACCTGAGCATCGTAGTCGTGGCCTATTAACCAAAGTTTCGGGTCGGTTATATTTGCAAGTAGTTCTTCTTTTAGCGCTTTAAATTTTGCCACTCTAAAACTAGGTAAACGCTCAAAAGCAAAGCCTTCACGAAACAAACCTGGCGCTTCATTACGTGCCATACCTGCGGCTTCTATTAAAATAGTACCCGCACCACAACATGGGTCAAACAAAGGTTGTTTAACGTTATCTAGCCATCCGCTGCGTTTAATAATTGCAGCCGCTAAATGCTCTTTTATTGGCGCTTTACCTTGTCCCTGTCGGTACCCACGTTCAGATAGCCTTGGTCCTGAGTAGTCAATATATAAAGAAACACCGTGACGATTTAAACGTGCAACAACACGAACATTGGCATCCTGTTTATCAACATTAGGGCGTTGCTCATACAAATCATTAAAGTAGTCAACAATAGCATCTTTAATTACTAAACCTGAAAACTGTGTATTCTTTAACGAATCATTAGTACCGTTAAAATCTACAGCAAATGTTTGCGTTGGGCCAAACCATTCTTGCCAAGGTTGAAAACGAGCAAATTTATACAAGCTATCTTTATCATCAACGCCTTCTTTTTCTTCGATAAGCATAAGCACACGCGTTGCAAAACGGCTTGATAAACAAACCTTTTGCGCCAGTAATGAGTCAGCCTCAAAACGAACAGAACCAACAGTTTGCTTAGACACAGCAGCGCCAAGTTCTGTTAACTCATCAACCAATAAATTTTCGATTCCGATAGAAGTAAGTGCGATAAATTGCAAAGTAGTAACCCTTAATAGCTAATTGCGCAGGATTATACCATAGGTTGAGGGACAAACACGCCATAACACATGCTTAATAGCGTAAATTACTTAGGCAGTTTTAAATTTAATTTGCTGAGTTAAGATAGGATGAACGCGATTATTTAGAATTTTGATAGCTTCAAATTGAGCAAGAGATAAATTTTCGTCTAATTGAAAATTCTCGCTTAAATTTAAGCAAACCGAGGCATCATGACAGTGATCGACAATCAAAAAGTCGCCCGTTTGCGCCTTAGAAACTAATTTAACGACTGCTTCAACACTTGGTTGGCTGCCAGTGTATTCATTAAAAAACCAGCTTTTTGCTAGCACAGGTTTTAAATGAAACTTAACCGCTGTAGCATTTAACGCTATTTGACATATTTGTGCACCAGACCAGATTTCAAACCCGTCCAGATAATTATAAACTTGTTCGTAAAATGCAGCATCTTCTAAGCTAAAGTTAGGGTTTTTGATAACTAAATCTGTTAACTGCCTTATTTTATAAGGGGTGCAAAGCTGCATTTCATCGTTCAAATCAAGTAATAAACGATTTTTATTAGGACAAGCAATCCACTGCCATTGCTTTGATGCTTGTAACATTTGCTCCTCCTTGTGGGCTATATTAAAAATAGTATCAGTTCAAAGTATAACTGCTTTTGACCATTTTATACATAAATGCTTAGAACATTTATCGAACGATCAAAAGCTTAGATAACTGATCCTTATAAGCCGTTTACGATCGATTTTACCAATTCAGGGCCTTTATAAATAAAACCTGTATAAACCTGTACTAAACTAGCACCCGCATTAAGCTTCTCTTTAGCTGAATTAGCATCATCAATTCCGCCAACACCAATAATAGGTAACTGGCCTTTTGTTAATCGTCTTAATTCACTTACTACTTCTGTAGAGCGTGTTCTTACAGGGTGTCCTGATAAACCACCGGCTTCCTCAGCATACTGCTGACCGATCACATCACTTCGTTCTAGTGTTGTATTAGTTGCAATTACTCCGTCAATTTTGTTGTTTAGCAGTGACTCACTTACCTGTTCAATTTGAATAGGATCAAGATCCGGCGCAATTTTTACAAGCATCGGAACTTGCTTATTATGTTTTGAAACTAAATCTAACTGCTCATTTTTAAGACTTTGCAACAAATCATCAAGTGCAGCTCCGTATTGTAAATCTCTCAGTCCGGGTGTGTTTGGTGAAGAAATATTCACGGTAATATAAGAGGCATACTCAAAAACTTTTCTCATACAGTGTATGTAATCGTCTTTACCTTGCTCATTAGGGGTATCTTTATTTTTACCTATATTAATACCTAATATGCCGTTGTACTTTGCTGCTTTTACATTGCTAATTAAATTATCAACGCCTTTATTATTAAAACCCATACGATTAATAATAGCGTTTGATTCTGGCAATCTAAATATACGAGGCTTGTCGTTACCGGCTTGCGGGCGAGGTGTAACAGTACCCACCTCTAAAAAACCAAAACCCATTTGGCTAAATGCATCTATACACTCTGCATTTTTATCTAAACCTGCTGCTAACCCAACCGGATTTTTGAATTCAAGACCTAGAAAGTTAACGGGTTTATTTGCTACAGATTGCGACCATGCGGCACTCAAAGGCGTATTAGCAAAGCGGCTTAAATTATTAAGAGCAAATTCATGTGCCCACTCCGCATCACGGGTAAACATAAAACGGCGAGCTAAATCGTAAAACATGAATATATTCCTCTTTAAATTACAGACAAAAAAATACCTCAGACAAGGCTGAGGTATTATATAACATTTTTATTAATTAGCTTATTACTTAGTTAATAAATAATGCGCGTAATTATTTTATTTTGCTGGTGTATCACAATTGTGACTCAATAGCATTAGTTCACGCAATGCCACTGAGAACTTGGCAAAATCATGACTTTGCGACGTTTTAAACTCAGCCAGCATTTGCTTCCAACGAGTAAGTAATAACTCTTGCTTATCCATCCACTCATCAATTTGGTAATCAACGTCTTTTTCATCTGCTTCAAAGCTATTTAAAACAACCTGAGCCAATGTTCGTTGCTGCCAATCTAACTCTTCACGATAAGATGAACGGGCCAACGCTTGCCAATGGTTAGCAACAGGTTGGTTAGTTATTTGATCTAAGAACCAATGTAAGCCCATTCTTGCACCAAGCTTAAAGTAAGTATTAGAAACCATAGCAATGCCTCTACGCGAATTATTAGCAATTTCTGCTAAGTCCATCACCGAGAACAAGCTAGATAATGAAACGATGCGCTTAGCTATATCTAATGGTACTCCACTATCTGTTAACTTAGTTGCAGCTTCATCTATGCGAGCACTTTCCTTTTCAACAATATAAGTGTTCAAGTTATCACTCAAATCACTAAATGTTGGTGAGAAGTACTCAATACCTTGCTCAATCGTTTGTGATTTATTGCGATGACGCAAGAACCATCGAGTTGCTCTGCGAACAGTTCTACGAAGCTGATAAAGCATTTCTGTTTGTACAGCCGCTGGAATTTTATTATCTAAAGCGCTGATTGATGACCACGTATCACGCATTTCAAAAATTTCACTGGCAATTGAGTAACACATTGCAATTTCAGATTCGCTAGCACCTGTTTCTTCGTGCATACGAACCATGAAATTTAAGCCCATGTCATTAACAATATTATTAGCAAGTTTGGTCGCTATAATTTCTTTACGAAGTGGGTGATTGTTCATTGCATCATTAAATTTCTCACGAAGTGGACGTGGGAATGATTTAACTAGTAACTGACGATAATATGGATTCTCTGTAATTTCATCCGTTACAAGCGAATCTTTTAACACCATTTTAGCGTATGAAACCAATACTGATAACTCAGGACGCGTTAGATCTTTGCCTGATGCTGCTCGCTCTGCTAACTCTTCATCACTTGGAATAAACTCTATAGCACGGTCTAATTTGCCATCTTTCTCAAGGGCATGAATAAAGCGAATTTTTTCCTTAAGTGTCGATGTACCACGAGATTGCGTGATTGAAATTGTATGTGTTTGACGATAACAGTCTTTCAATACCAGCTCTGACACTTCATCAGTCATAGAATAAAGCAGTTCATCACGTTGTTTAAGCGTTAAGTCACCTTCAGCAACTAACCCATTAAGTAAAATTTTAATGTTTACTTCATTATCTGAACAAGCAACGCCGCCAACGTTATCAATAAAGTCAGTATTTACGCGTCCGCCTTGTTCAGCAAATTCTATGCGTCCAAGTTGCGTAGCACCTAAGTTACCACCCTCACCTAGCACTTTAGCACCCAGTTCTTTACCATTTATACGTAGCGCGTCGTTTGCACGGTCGCCAACGTCAGCATCGGTCTCTTTTGTGTGCTTGATGTATGTACCAATACCACCATTCCAGAGCAAATCAAACTCCATCATTAATGATGCTTTCATTAACTCGTTAGGTGTCATGCTTGCTTTTTTTGTACCCAGCATTTTTTTCATTTCTGGGCTAAGTGTAATCGATTTTGCAGCTCGAGAGAAAATACCACCGCCGGCTGAAATAAGGTCTTTGTTGTAGTCTTCCCACGAAGAACGAGGCATATTAAATAAACGTTCACGCTCTACATACGATTTTGAGGCATCAGGATTAGGGTCTACAAATATATGCATATGGTTAAATGCAACTTGTAAACGAATGTGCTTAGACAGCAACATGCCATTACCAAATACGTCTCCAGCCATATCGCCAATTGCAACTACTGTAAAATCAGTAGTTTGACAGTCAATATCCATCTCACGGAAGTGACGCTTAACAGACTCCCATGCACCTTTAGCGGTTATGCCCATTTTTTTATGGTCGTAACCTACAGAACCACCCGATGCAAAGGCATCACCAAGCCAAAAGTTGTACTCATTTGCAATACCGTTAGCTATATCAGAAAACGTTGCTGTTCCTTTATCAGCAGCCACTACTAAATACGCATCATCTTCATCATGACGAACAACATTACTTGCTGGCACTATTTCACCACGTGCAATATTGTCAGTGATATCTAATAAACCTCTAATAAAGATTTTATAACACTCTTGGCCTTCTTTAATAAAAGCATCGCGCTCTGATGGTAGCTGCTTACATACAAATCCACCTTTAGAGCCAACAGGTACAATTACAGTGTTTTTAACTTGTTGCGCTTTAACTAAGCCCAAAACTTCTGTTCGAAAATCTTCACGACGGTCTGACCAACGTAGTCCACCGCGAGCTACCTTACCAAAGCGTAAATGTACGCCTTCAACACGAGGCGAATAAACAAATATTTCAAAAGCAGGTAACGGTAGCGGTACGTCAGGGATCAAACTAGGCTGTATTTTAAATGATACGTATGATTTAAATTGGTTCTGAGCATCTTTTTGGTAGTAGTTAGTGCGCAGCGTAGCCACAATCATGTCTACATATAAACGTATAATGCGGTCATCATCAAGGTTGGCTACGTTTTCAAGCTCAAGGTAAATTTGTGCTATTAACTTGTCCAGTGTTTTAGAGCTCGCAGGGCTCTTAACAGAAAAGCGTTTAGCGAATAAGTTAACGATTTGAGACGCTATATGTGGGTAGTTAGCAAACGTACTTTCAATATATGTTTGAGAAAAAGTAACACCAATTTGGCGCATGTATTTAGCATAAGCACGCAAAATAGAGGCTTCACGACCCGTTAAGCCACCCATTAACACTAAACGGTTGAAACCGTCATTTTCTAAACGGTTATTCCATACTTTGGTTAAAGCCGCACGAAAACGAGCAGACACTTTATCAAAATCATCCATCCCTTTACTGTCAATCAGCATAGAGAAATCCATGATCCAATTAATTCGGCCATCACTAGTTTTAACCGAATAAGGTGTTTCACCTATTACACGTAAACCAAAGTTTTCTAGCATTGGCATTACATCTGACAAATGAATTGGCTCATCTTTATGAAATAAGCTCAAACGAACAATATTTGTATTCGCCTCTTCTTGAGGGCGATAAAAAAGCATCTCAAGTTTATTTTCTTCACTTAATAGCTCAAGTTTTTCAATATCAACTACTGCGGCACTCGGTAACACTTCATCTTTGTATGAACGGGCAAACGCGTTACAATATTTACGATTTAAATCATTTCCACGCGCTTCACCTGCAGACTCTAAAAGCGCAGATTGTAGTTTGTCTTCCCAAGTACGGGCAGCTTCTATTAAATTATTTTCGATGTCTTTCACATTAAATTCGATATTGTTGTCAGTCACACGAACAGTGTAATGAGTACGTGCTAGTGTTGACTCGGAGAAGTAAGTGGTAAATTCGACTTTTTCGTCAGAATTAAATGCATTGCCTAAAATATCTTGAGTTTCCCTGCGCAGGGCTGTGTTGTAGCGCTCGCGAGGAACATAAACCATACAAGAGAAAAAACGACCATAAGCATCTTTTCGCACAAATAAGCGACACATATCACGCTCTTGCACTTGTAATACACCGGTTGCAACTTCAAGTAACTCATTTTCGCGTGCTTGTACTAACTCATCACGCGGGTAAGTTTCTAAAATATTTAATACCGCTTTGTAAGCGTGTGTGCCTTTTGCAAAATCACACATATCCATTATGCGAGTAATTTTGCTTTTTAAAACAGGAACATCAGCAGCACTATTATTATAAAAATTAGATGAAAATAAACCAATAAAACGGTCTTCACCAATAACATTCCCTTCATCATCAAAACGTTTTACACCAACGTAATCGATATAAGCGGGACGATGAACACGAGACTGTGAATTAGTTTTAGTTAATATCAATAAATTACTGCTGCGCGCTTCCTGGCGAGCCACCTCTGGTAACTCAGAAAGCAAGCGAGTATGCTCTTCTGTAGAGTTTTTTAACAACCCTAAACTTGTATCCATTTTACCTTTAAGCTGATAATCCCCCTGAACAGGACTTAACTCGTATTCACGGTAACCCATAAGGGTGAAATTATCGCTAACTAGCCAATCTAAAAATTCAACGGTTTCTGCCACTTCACTTTTATTTTTACCGTGGCGGCGCTTAGGTAGCTCTTTACTTACTTCAATTAGTTTTTTTCTTATTGGCTGCCAATCTTCAACAGCAACAGACACATCAACAAGTACGGATTCTAATTCTTTTTTGAAAGACTCAATGGCAGTCGAATCTGTTTGGCGATCAATTTCTATGAAAAAAACCGTTTTTGTAGATGTAGATTCTTGCTCTGCTTTTAAGTTAGATAAGCCTGAAATTTTAGCGCTGTCATCGCGTTGAATTTTGAGTGGGCTATGAAGTAATAAGTGAGAGGCGATATTTTCACGAGTCATGGCCATACGAACAGAATCAACTAAAAACGGCATATCTTTAGCAATAATTTCTACTATGGTATGTGATGACTGCCAGCCATCTTTTGCCACTTCGGGGTTGAAAACGCGAATAACGGCGTCGTCAGTAGTATTTTTTTCTAGCGAATTCCAAAGGCTGAGTGCAGCACCGTATAAGTCACTGTCATTTCGATTTGCCAAATCCTCTTTAGACATATTGCTGTACAAGGCTTTGGCGAATTTCTCAACGAGTAACACATTATCAGCGTGAACTTTTTTCTGGATAAGCTTACAGACATTATCTAGGATAACCGAGGCTTGGCCTTCATTTCGTGTCATTGTATGTTCCTTAATCTATTACTGCTCAAGAGCAGGAATTTGTACAGCCATTTATTAGTGTGGAGTCAGATAAATTCTAACCCTTTTACAGCTAATAAACAGCTTTTTCGATGAAAACATTTCAAGCTTTTCAGCTATTTGGTCATCTATTCACAAATTATAGATATAAATGGCCAATAGTGGCCATTTAGGAGCAATATTATTCACATTATTTTTTCTGGTCGGTCCACAGAAGACTTCCAATTGCAGGTAATAACAGCACTGCACCTAACATATTCACTAAAAACATGAAGGTAAGAAGTATTCCCATATCAACTTGGAATTTCAAATCAGAAAAAATCCATGTGCTTACACCAATGGCGAGAGTAATACCGGTAAATAGTACCGCACTACCGCGTTCAATGAGTGCATTACGATAAGCAATCGACAATGGTACATTTTGTTTAAGCTGCCCCATCATCGACGAAAGTATATAAATACCGTAATCCACACCAATACCTACACCTAGGGCAATAACTGGTAAGGTTGATACTGTTAGGCCAATTTCTAGCTGTACCATTAACGCTTGTGCAAGCGTTGATACTATATAAAGCGGTAACACCACAGCAATAGTCGCTTTTACGCTTCTAAAACTCAGTAAGCATAATGCAATAACAGCACCGTATACATATAGCATCATTGGTATTTGAGCCTCAGACACTGACTCGTTTGTAGCGGCCATTACGCCGACAGGACCAGACGCTAATTTAAAGGCAAGCTTTTCTGTCCCTTCTTCATTTGCGAACTGTTTAACGCTTGCAATAACGCGGTCGATAGTCTGCGCTTTGTGATCATCTAAAAAGATAATAACAGGCATCACAGAACAATCACCGTTCAGTAAACCCGTGCTTGTTTCAACACGTGCTGTAGACTGCACTAATGAAGCCGAATTACGCGGCAAGCTCTGCCATTTTAAATTACCTTCGTTGTAACCCGCATTAACAGACTGAGCAACCGAACTTAAACTAACTGCAGATTGAACACCTGCAACATTTTCAACTTTGTATTGAAAACGGCTAATGCGCTCCATTACATCATATTCTGTACATGCTGCTGGGTAAGCTTCAACTATCACTTTTAAAATATCTGATGAAATAGTGTACCTGTCCGATATTAAAAAAGTATCCTGATTATAGCGAGCATCTTGATGAAGTGACGGAGCACCTGCATGCAAATCACCTATCCGCATTTTATCAGCTTGCCAGTAGCCCAAAGCAAATAAAACAAGCGTAAAGCCAATAATGATTTTAGCTGCTTTAGGATCGGTTGCTTTTACCAATAAATCCCTAATTTTATCAAGCATATTTGGCTTGTTAGCGTCACCTGATTGAATATGAATGCTATTTTCAAATTGCATGTATGAAGCCCAAACAGGCAATAAAATTAAGTTAGTAAATATAATAACCGCAACACCTAAGCTAGCAGTAATTGCAAGCTCACGGATAATACCTATATCAATCGTCAACAAAGTTAAAAAGCCAACAGTGTCTGATAAAAGAGCAATACCACCTGGAATTAAAAGCGCTCTAAAACTTGATTGACAGCAAACTCGCGTACTTTTCCCTTCGCTTACTTTTTTACCTATCGCGTTTATCATTTGTACGCCATGGCTAACACCAATAGCAAATACTAAAAATGGAACTAATATCGACATTGGATCAAGTCCAAAGCCAAGGCTTGAAAGCAACCCTAACTGCCATGCAACCGCAATGATCGAGCATGCAATGGGTAAGATTGTAAGCTTTAAGCTTCCACAGAACAGCCAAACCATAATAAATGTGAAGGCTATGGCAATTGCAAAAAATAAAACAACGCCTTTAGCCCCTTCTGCAATATCACCAGCCATCTTTGCAAAACCGATAATATGAATACTTACTTTATCGGTACTCAGAGGCTCTCTTAACTCTGATTCGAGCTTTTCTGCAAAGGCTAACGTGTCTAACTTTTCTTGCGTTTGTGGGTCAGTTTCTAATAATTGCGCTGTTACCATTGCACACGAATAGTCGCTTGCAATCATACGACCAACAACTTTTGCTTTTTCTATATTTTCTTTAACAACGGCTAAGCCACGTTCGTTTGCCTTAAAGTTTGCAGGAATAATTGGGCCACCGGCAAAACCATCCTCAACCACTTCGACAAATCGGGCGCTAGGAGCAAATATAGAGTTTACGAGCGGTCTGTTTACACCGGGTATAAAATAAAGCTGATCATGAACAGCTTTTAACTGAGTAAAAAATTCTGGATTGAATATGTTACCACTGTCATCACACACTGAAATTAAAATACTATTCGCACCACCAAACTGCTTTTCATGCTTGGTATACACTTTCATGTATTCGTGATTTAAAGGGATATTTTTGTTAAACGAAGCATCTAGTTGAATGTGCGTGGCTTTGAAAATAAGCAAACAAGTAATAATTGCAAAACTTATAAGCACAACTAAGCGATGTCTAAAAATCGCTTTTTCTATAAAATCTAAAATAGTATGCATTAAGGGGTCAACTCCTTCACTTTAATGCCATCTTCAGTAGCCATTACCAATTTATTATTTTTAATCACACCATCAAGTATCGCTTTACCATCGGCAAGTTGCTCATGAGTTAATAAACCATCCTGTAAGTGAAAAATCACCCCGCTATTTGCTAGCATTAACCACTGTTTGTTATTGTAATTAATAATGCTGTTTACAGTAGCAGCTTTAGTACTTTCAAGGTGAAGCCACTCTTCTTCATCACGCTGCTTGCTGAATACATTACCTCTAAGCCCTGCGACTACTTCTTGAGAATTATCTGAATTAAAAGCGAAGAAAGAACCTGGGTATATTTCTTCAAGACGCAGCCAAGTTTTACCGTTATCTGTGCTTCTCGCTAGTAAGCCCATCTCACCAACAAGCATTAAGCCTTCAGAAGTTTGTTCAATTCGATTAAAATGTGGCAGGATTGATGCTGTTTCGGCCTCGTATCCTTCAGGATCATTGTCTTTTAAGTCGTTTAAATAATCTCTGTCTTCACTGAACAATAGAGAATCTAAAAATCGTTTTTCCCATTGTTTACCACCATCAGTAGTATGGTAAAACATGCCATACGCACCCACGGCAAAGCCTTCTAATTTATCTTTAAATAAAATATCTAAACATGGCTTATCTAAAGAAGGCTTAGCCTGTTGTAATTGCCAATTATTACCACCATCAACAGTATTAATAATTGTAGCATCGTGCCCACATGCCCAACCGTTGTTTTCATCACTAAAATCAACAGCGGTTAATAACACTTGCGTAGGCACTAATTCTGCTTGTTGCCACATTTCACCATTTGTACTTTTTATAACTGTGCCATGTTTACCTACAGCAACTAATTCATTACCTGTATTGATAATGTCAGTTAATAGTGTTTTTTGTGCATTAGGCGCACTAATTGCGTTTTTTGGTGTATCTTGAGCAAAACTCGCACCGCTTATAATCAGGCTGGCACATACCAAATACTTCATAAATTTTAATCGCCTTGAACTGAAAGGAGTGTTTGTCTTTGTAAACGAGGAAAGTTTTTGCGTTGAAAGACAAACGCGATGAGAAAGGAAAAAAGCACCTAACTTAAAATTAGGTGCCTAGTTTTAATTTATCTACCTGCGCGACGTAATGCGCTAGATGTAAATTCATTATCATTAAATGATTTTGAAAAATCGTACATTTTTTCTTGGTTATCTAAACCAATTGCTAAATAACGACGTGAATTCAGATCATGATAAACTTCTAACGTACTCCACTGAGTGGGTACTTCGTAGTAGTTAAGCCCGTAAGCCATTGCTACACGATAAAGCTGATCACGGTTATCGTAAATGTCTGTTACCGTTACCTGCCAGCTATCTTCATCTATATAAAACACACGTTTTTTATAAATGTGACGCGTATCATCTTTAAGGTTAGCCTCTACTACCCACACACGGTGCTTTTCATAACGAGTATGCTCAGGATTGATGTGGCCAGGCTTTAAAATGTCATCATACTCTAGCTTGTCACTATGAAGCTTGTAACTATTGTACGGAACATAAAGCTCTTGCTTACCTTTAAGCGTCCAGTTGTAACGGTTTGGTGAGCCATTGAACATATCAAAGTCATCAGTAGTACGTAAGCTATCTGCTGCAGTACCCGGTGCGTCATAAGCAACATTTGGTGCACGGCGAACACGACGCTGACCAGAATTATATGTCCATGCTTGGCGTGGCGTTAATATTTGGTCCATAGTTTCATGCACTAGTAACGCAGTACCCGCAAGACGTGCCGGTTGAGTAACACTCTGTTTAAACTTAAATAATATGTTTGAGCCTTGCAGCTCGGCAGGTGTAGCACTTGGATCAGAATATTTAACAAGTAGCTGTTCATCAAAACCAACATAGTTGTAAGAACCTGATGCTGTAGGTGCAGCTTGTCCACCAAAACGTTCGATTGACTCACCTCTAAAACGTAATAAATGGTTCCAAATTGCTTCTAAACCTGTTTTAGGGATGGGAAATGGAATACCAATAGCCGTATTTTTAATTCCGTTTCCGCCTTCAATCAATTCGGCAGTAGGCGCAAACTCTTTAGTTGCATCATAAACAAACTGAGGATATGAGGCCGAACGGCGTGTCTCATACACTGGCATTTTGAATGTGTCTGGATACGCTTCAAACAAAGCAATTTGGCCTGGGCTCAAGTTAGCTTTATATTTATCGATGTTTGATTTATCAATAGTGAAAAGCACTTTATCACTTGAAAAAGGGTCTAGGTGATGCATGCCAACTTCGTACCCTGCAGGAGCTGCAGTAATACCATTGTTCCATGCTGGAATTGAGCCGTCAGCGTTACCTGCTTTTTCGGCGCCCATTGGCGTTAAATCTTGACCTAAACGCGCTACTTCTTCAGCTGATAGTTTTGCTAAAGTAGCATTACTTGCAAACAAGCTAGCAAAAGCTGCTGCAATGAGGGTAGGTTTTTTAAGCATAATAATGTTACCCCTAAATAGAATATTTTAAATTGAAAGAAACGTAATCGCGGTCTGAGGAGGTGTTTACACCACCACCGCCCCAAAATGAGTTGTAGCTCACGTCAAGTGACCACGCATTTTGGTAGTTAAAGTTCATAGTAGCACCTAATGACTTACGATCTTCAATGAACAAGAACATCGGATCAGGTGTGTTACCATTTACGTCATGTGAAAATACAAAGCGAGGTGAAAAGTTGATACCGTTGTAAAGGTTAAAATAGTCACCCTTAGCAATTAGTCGGTAACCCCACGATGAACCCGTTGCAAACGACTTTTCTTCAGGACCATTTGAAAGACCTAAATGCAACGTTGAGTAATCTGTTGTACCTGGGCCAGTGATAACACCACTTCGACCAGTACCTGACACATTTAAACGCATTTCATCGTAATCTGGCATATCGTGAATTTTAACGGCGCCAACTTCACCTACCACAGCCCAACTGTCAGCTCCTAATGACGGGCCAAATAAATGCGTTGCAGTAAACTGAATTTGTGAGGTATCACGTTCAATATAACCTTTTGCAACTTCACCTGGACCTACAGAACTGATTGCATCACCAATACTCATTTGCGAAATACCGGCAAAATCAGGACGAATACCAGCAACAGCTAGCTGTTCAGGCATTGCTGTGTAAAGTAATTCTACATCATCAATTTGCAGAGGCTCGTCTTGTCTAAAAGCAAATTCACCTGCAAACGCAGTCTCGCCAATAGTCGTGTTAAAGCTCACACCATAAAGTTTTATATCTTCAGGGTATTCATTCTCAGCTTTAGAAAATGCAACTAAGTCAGCAACATTATCATCAGTGATTTCTGTTGTAGAAAGCATTGCTAAATCTTGTGCAATGGCAGCTTGAGAAAAATTAGATACACGCCCTGAAATAAGAGGACGACGGCTGTGGTAATTTACGTGGTAAAGCGCAATTTCAGTGTCATTCCACTCGGGTAAAAATATGCCTAATCGTAAACCATATTGACCACCATCATCTGGTTCAGTTTTACCGTTACTACCTTTACCTTTAAGTGCAACCTTGGTTGGGTGCGCTAGGTACATATTAGCTAGTAGAGCTTGGCCTTCTGGACTTGTAGGATTAATCCCCTGAGCCGCAGCTACTTGAGCATAGGTTGCAGTTAAGTTATTTAAACTTTCAGTTAAAAATGCAACATCTATATCAGGGTTAGACGTAAAGCCTAGCTGAACGTTTTGTTGGTAACCATTTTCTGCTGCAAAGTCATTTGTAGAAAAATAAGTACCTGCAGCTGGCAAGCGAGTCTCATGCCATTGGTACTGATAAAAACCTTCTAGGGTGATGTTATCAGTAATACCCAATGATGCCCAAAGCATACCAACAGGAATAAATGCTTCTTTAAGCTCTGCGCCTGGCGCTTTCAATCTATCGATATCTACAGGGTTAACATTTATACCATGAGATATAAGCGTGCTTTCACCCCAGTTAACAACTTGTTGACCAAGACGAACTGAAAGTGGGTTTTTGCCGTCGTTTAAATCAAAGTCAGCCCACACAAACGCATCTAATAAGCGAATATCTGCACAGCTTTGTTCTTTTGTATCTTCATCATCACAAGGATCTACGCTTTGACCTGATGTAGGGTTTGCATAGGCAAAGTCACCATCCATCAAAGCAAAGTCATAAAAGTACATAAAACGAGTAAATAGACCGTAGTTATCTTTGTTTATTGAAAGGTCATGTGTTCCCTTTAACAGTTTGGAGAATGAATCACCGCTGTCAAAGTTAAGATTACCTGCGTCACCATTATTTGAATACGACCCAGACTGTGCCCAAACATCTTGTGAAGAATAAATAGTATTTAAGGCTGGGTTGTAACCAGTCCAATCAAAAGCAGGGTTATTACTTTTACCTATTAAGCTAAAGTCTCTATCTTCTACACGAATACTTTGGCCGTAAGAAAAAGTTGAATCGAAGGTTATATCAAACCCTCCGGCGTCGAATGTTACAGCCTGTGAACTTGCTGTAGTTAAAGCTAAACTAGCGGCTGCTAAACCTATAGCGATTTTGTTTTTAACAAAAAGCGATCTTCTTATCATTGTGGTTCCCCCCTGTCGCGGGTCATATTGTGTGATCAAGTTATTGTTTTTAGTGTAATCGTAACGATAGAAGCGAATTGTATAAATTACAAATAGTCGCATTCAATCTGTCATATATATAGTGTGTCAGCTGACGTTTACGTATTGGTAAGACGTCATACCAGATAATTTATACACGTTATTTAACAATAGAACAAATTGAAATTAACAAAAAGACAATATTTTTATGGTTTTATAACATAAAAATAGCGCTCTAAGCCACTCGTTCAATACGAATAAATTTATTTTCGGGAGTAAGTAGCATTCTAAAACGCCCTCTGACACCTAAACTTGTAACAAACGGTCTTAAATGATCGGCAGAAAACCGAATTGACTTCCCACCCTCTTCAACCACTTGCACAGAACTATATCGACCGTGGTAGTAATCCATACAGTCGTTATAGCTCAATCTTAAATTAAAGTAATACTCAAGCATTTAATTAAGGGCTTTTTCAACCTTCTCGAATAAGTCGTCACTTAGTCCATCTAAATTAGATAAACGTTCTAATTGCGTTCTCATAAGTGCTGAACGTGTTTTATCATAACGTTTCCAAGACATAAACGGTGTTAGCATTCTTGACGCATTTTGTGGATTTATTGCATTCAGCTTAACAATTAAATCACCAAGCAATTCATATCCTTGCGCGTCAGCACGGTGAAATTGCTGAGTGTTAAAGTAGCTAAAACTCCCCACTAAAGCACGGACTCTATTGGGATTGGAAAAATCAAAACTTGGGTGCTCGTATAATGACTTAATATTAATAATAGCATCTTCACCTGTTTGCATTGCTTGAAGCGCAAACCACTTATCCATAACAAGTACATCATGTCGCCATTGACTATCAAAGTGCGACAATAGGTCATCACAAAGTGGATGAGAAGCTTTTACCACCGCGCTAAGTGCCCCCAACACATTGGTCATATTTGACGAGCTAGCGGCTAGTTTAATAAATTTATCTGTTTGTGTGCTTGGCATCTTTGCAAGATAATGCAGGCATATTTGCTGTAGTGCCCGCACAGCAACCGCTTCGGCATTTATGCTACCATCGTCATGTAATGAACCAAAACATGCGATAAGCTCATCATTAAGGCTTGTGGCAATTTGTATTTCGAACTGTGCTACAACACGAATAATTTCATCAACAGGAATAATTTCAAATTCTGCGGCTAAAGTGTCAAAGCTAGGTAATTTTAATAACTCAGCAATTAACGCTAAATCGCCTTGTTTTGAAACAATTAAAACACGCAAGGCTTCAATTATCTCGTCACTTAATTGAAATTGTGTATCTGAGTTAACTGCTGCTTTTACTGCTTTTATGAACAATTGTTGCTGTGCATCCCAACGTGAAAAATCACTTCGTGCAAAACGCATGATATGTAAAAGCTCGAGCTCAGTTGTTTGTTGAGTTAGAATACACGGAGCTGAAAAGTCTTCTAACAACACAGCAACAGGTTTACAAGTCACATTCTCAAAAGTATAACTCTGCTTTTTATCGGTAACATCAAGCACATTACTAACTTTTAAACCTTTGTATTGTAATTCGATACTATTGCCCGATTCGTCCAACAACTCAATGGCAAACGGGATATGCAACGGTTTGTTATCGGGCTGATTAATCGGTGCATTTTGCTCTATTGTTAGTGTGTAGGTATTTGCGGCACTATCGTAATGTTCTACAGCATTTAAGCGAGGCGTACCCGCCTGACTATACCAACGCTTAAATTGCTCTAAATTAACACCCGATGCGTCACTCATAGCACTGACAAAGTCGTCACAAGTAACTGCTTGGCCGTCATGGCGTTTAAAGTAAAGCGCCATCCCTTTTTGAAAGTTAACCTCACCAAGCAAGGTATGCATCATTCTTATTACTTCAGCACCCTTGTCGTATACTGTTACGGTATAAAAGTTATTCATTTCAATAACTTTTTCCGGTCGAATAGGATGCGCCATAGGCCCTGCGTCTTCACTGAACTGATGCGTACGCATCACCTTAACTGCATCAATGCGGTTGAGTGCACGCGATCCAAGATCACTACTAAATTCTTGGTCTCTAAATACAGTTAGCCCCTCTTTAAGTGATAACTGAAACCAATCTCTGCACGTAACACGATTACCAGTCCAATTGTGAAAGTATTCATGACCGACTATAGACTCAATAGTATGGTAATCTTTATCCGTTGCTGTTTCTTGATTGGCCAAAACACATTTACTGTTAAATATATTTAAGCCTTTGTTTTCCATTGCACCCATATTAAAGAAATCTACGGCTACAATCATGTATATATCAAGGTCATATTCTAAATTAAAACGCTCTTCATCCCATTGCATAGATTTTTTAAGTGATTGCATAGCATGCGGTGTTTTAGGCAAATTACCCTTATCTACAAATAATGCTAAATCAATTTTTCGGCCACTTTTGGTTGTATAGGTATCGTTTAATACATCAAAATCACCAGCAACTAATGCAAATAAATAGCTTGGTTTTTTAAATGGGTCTTGCCATTTAGAAAAATGACGGCCGTCAGGTGTCTCACCTTTGTCAATTTGGTTACCATTAGACAATAAATGCGTGTATCTTGAATCAGCAATAATTGTCACATCAAACGTAGACAACACATCAGGACGATCCATGTAATATGTTATCTTTCTGAAGCCCTGTGCCTCACACTGTGTGCAATAGGCTCCACCAGATAAGTAAAGACCTTCTAAAGATGTATTTGTCTCAGGAGATATCTCGGTCACAATACGTAATTTACAACGATCTGGTAAGTTATTAATAATTAGCTGTTCATTAACAACGCTATAATCTGTTATCTCAATCGCATCTATCGATAAGGACGTTAAACGTAAATCTATGCCATCTAGTATTAGAGGTGATTGATTATCACCAACACGAGTTAACGTCAGTACGCTTGTTACCGTTGTAGTTTTAGGCTGAAGATCAAACGTTAGGTCTGTATGGTCAATTAAAAAATTAGGCGCTTTATAGTCTTTGAGATATTGAGCTTGGGGCGTTTTTGAGTCGGTCATAATTACTCCAAAAAAAGCGCCTCTATATGAAGAGGCGCTACTAAATTTAGGCTGATTGTTTTGGCTTAATACGTAAGATTTTAATACCGAGATACGCATATATAACAGCTAAAACGGGATTAATTAAGTTAAAGAAAGCGTAAAGTGCGTAATCGAAAGGGTTTATTAAAAGTACACTTTGCATGTAAGCACCACACGTATTCCAAGGAATAAGTGGACTGGTAATCGTACCGCCATCTTCTAAGGTGCGAGATAAATTAACCGGCTTTAAACCGCGCTTTTTATATTCATCTTTAAACATACGTCCAGGAACCACAATAGCAATATATTGATCGGCTGCAATGAGGTTAGTACCAATACACGTTGCAATAGTCGAGGCAATTAAAGAGCCTGTACTTTTCGCTATTTTTAAAATACTTTTTACGAAAATGTCTAACAAGCCTGTTTTTTCCATAATAGCGCCAAACATAAGCGCAGTCATAATTAACCACGTCGTTGTTAACATTCCCGCCATACCACCACCGCTAAGTAGTGAGTCCATTTTATCATCACCGGTATCGATGCTAAAACCGTCAAAAAATGTCGTCCATACTAATTTGAAATACCCAACCACTTCGCCTTGAGAAGTATCAATTTGAGAACCAATTAAGTCAGACTGAAATAGCATAGCCCAAACAGCACCAACCACAGCACCAATAGAAATAGCAGGAAAAGCAGGCATTTTTTTAATTGCTAGCACTAAAAGCACAATTAAAGGAATGAGCATCTCAAAACCAATATTGAAGTTTTGCTCCAAAATTAGCGTAATTTCGTCTAAACGCCCAGCCTCATTAGAAGCCGTTGCGTTAAAGCCCATAAATATAAATATAATAAGCGCAATCACAAAGCTAGGAACTGTTGTCCATAGCATATGCTGAATATGTTCAAATAAGTCAGAGCCAACCACTGCGGGCGCTAAGTTAGTTGTTTCAGAGAGTGGGCTTAGTTTGTCACCAAAATACGCACCAGATATAACAGCACCAGCTGTAACTGTCTGATCTAAACCAAGACCCGTAGCAACACCTAATAAAGCAACACCAATTGTAGCTGCAGTGGTCCACGAGCTACCAATGCTCATAGCCACAATGCCACAAATTAAACAACTTGCTGCATAAAACCAACTAGGGTTAATTACTTGCAGGCCATAATATATTAGCGTTGGTACTGTGCCCGATAACAACCAAGTACCTATCAAAGCACCTACCATTAATAAGATGAGTATAGCGCCAAGAGAGAGCGTTATACCCTCTATCATAGCTTGCTCAAGCTTTTTCCACGTGTAGCCGTTTTTTAGGCCAATTAGAGCAGCTGCGAAGGTTGCAAATAAAAGTGCAATTTGGTTTGGTCCAGATGACGAGTTGTCACCAAATAAGTAAACCGCAGCCCCTAACAAGCAAATTAAAACTGAAATAGGAATTAATGCATCAAGAAATGAGGCGGGTTTTACTGGTTTATCATCCAATGGGTTCAAAGTTGAGACTCCTACACACATACAGCGTGTTTAATTATTATTTTTAGCACTTAGTGCGTATTAACTGAGCATTTCTAAGCCGGCTCAATTTTTAATAGTTTGAGATTATAACAATTTAGGCTGTGATAGGTAGCAAAAAAGGCGCACGAGCGCCTTTTTTGTAGTGGTAAAACCAGTTTTTACTTTTTGGCGATGCGACCAAAGTTAATGTAGTCCTGAGTAATTAAGGCCGCTTCTTCAAGGAACGGGTCAAGCTCATCAATTACATCTGGTACATCATCTAGGTTTTCAACCGGATCTTTACCTAATCGTTTCAAGCGCTCATTTGTACGAACTAATGCACGCGCTTCACCTTCTTCTTTTTCTTTAATACGCGTGGCTTCAACTAAAGAAATCGTTTTACGATCTTTTTCTTCGTTGTACAACGCTATATCATCAAACACGTAGCCGAACTCAGGTTCAGATTTAATACGATCTTTATGCTGCTTTTCTAGGTAAGGAATAACTGGAGTTAAATTTCCTAACTTTTTATATTTTGCTTTAACAATGCTATCCCAAGGAAGTGCATTATCTTGTTTACTTTCACCCCACTCGGCAGGATCTATAGCCGATGGAAATGAAATGTCAGGAATAACACCTTTGTGCTGAGTACTGCCGCCATTAATACGGTAAAATTTAGCTATGGTGTATTGCACGCTACCTAATGGGTTATCGTAAAGATCATACGCTCTTGCAAGACCTTTATGTTGCTGCACAGTGCCTTTACCAAATGTTTGTTCGCCAATAATAACAGCGCGACCATAATCTTGCATTGCAGCGGCAAAAATCTCAGATGCAGACGCACTGTAACGATCAACTAAAACCGTTAATGGCCCGTCGTAATAAGTAACTCCGTCACGATCTCTTTGCTCTTCAATTCGGTTATTTAGAGTATGTATTTGTACAACAGGACCTTGATCGAAAAATAAGCCAGAAAGCTGGGTCGCTTCGTATAACGAACCACCACCATTTTGACGTAAGTCGATAATAATACCGTCTACTTTAGCCTCTTTTAATTTAGCTAACTCAACTTTTACGTCTTTAGACAAATTATTGTAAAAACCTGGGATTTCAATAACCCCAATCTTGCTTGATAAATCAGAATATTTAGCTTCAAACACTTCTGACTTTGCAGCTCTGTCTTCAAGACGGATTTTGTCACGAGTAATTTCGACCACTTTAGGTGTGCCATGAGCATCTGCACCTTTCAAATATTGCAAACGTACTTTCGTACCTTTAGGGCCTTTTATTAAATCTACAACATCGTCTAAACGCCAGCCAATCACATCGGTAAAATCTTCACCGTCTTGTGCTACGCCAATAATACGGTCATCTGCTTTAATTTGTTCGGTTTTGTCTGCGGGACCGCCTGGTACAAGACTACGAATTACGGTGTAATCTTCGTCAGGAGTTAGTACAGCACCAATGCCTTCAAGTTCTAAGTCCATATCCATTTTAAATTGTTCAGCACGTCTTGGTGATAAGTAAGACGTATGCGCCTCTATCGTGCGAGCTAAAGAATTTAAAACAATTTGAAATGCATCTTCTGAGTTAGATTGAACTAGACGCTTTTCAGCGTTTTTGTATCGCTTGGTAAGAACCTCTTTGATTCCCTCCCAATCTTTACCAGTCATTTTCAATCGCAGTGCATCGTACTTAACACGCTCTCGCCAAATCTCGTCTAGCTCTGCTTGCGATGTTGGCCACGTTGCATCTTCACGATCAAAAAAGTATTCATCTTGTTTTTCGAACGTCATTTCATTTTCTAATAAAGAAAGTGAATATTCGTAACGTTCAAAACGGCGCTTTAGGCTTAAATTAAAAATATCAAACGTGAAGCCTAGCTTGCCGGTAGTTAAAGCGTTGTCAAAGCTATCGCGATATTGCTCAAAGGATGCAATATCACTGGCTAAAAAAACGCTTTTATTAAAATCAAGGGATTCGATGTAACGATCGTATACTTTACTAGAAAGTTCATCGTTAAATCGAACCGGGATATAGTGTGAACGAGTAAATAAGCTTGCCACGCGCTTACTGGCAGTGCCATGTTGACTTTCCTGCTTGAGTAGAGGTAAATCATCAATGGTGACAGGCTCTACAGCAGCAAATAATGAACCTGAAAACAGGGCTGCAACTACCGGAATGAGCGTAAACTTTTTACTCATACAAACTCCTTAATTTATGTACAACTTAAACAGTGTATAAGCTGTCTGCTTTGGTTTTAACTTGCATACCAGTCACTAATTCAACATGAACGTCGTCTTTATTTACTTCAGTGATTACTGCATTTACAAGTGCTTGGCCTAGTTTAACTTTAACCTTGTTGTTAACCTTGACCTCTGTTGCTGGTAAAGGTTCAATTTTACCTGAACGTTTAGCGGGTGCAGATTTAGTTGCTTTGCTAGCTGACGCATTTTTATCAGCGCCCTTGTTTGCATGTGCAGGCTTTTTCTTAAAGTTTTTAGAATCTGAGTCTTGACGTGGACGCTGTTGTTTTTTTCGCTTCGCCATTTTTGCACGGCTTTCTTCTAGTGCTTTTTGAGCATGATCAATGTGCTCTTGCTCAACTTTTTCACCTTCATTGCCATCAAGGTCAATACGAAACTCCGATTTTGCCACAGCTTCTAAATAACGCCAGTTAGACGTGTATTTTCTTAGTGCTTGACGAACTTGAGTCTTGCTTACTTTTTCAGACCCTTCAATACGCTCAGCAATATCTTTAAAAATACCGACTTTAAGCGGTTTGATACCGTCTTTTTGTTTAAAACATTGTGGAAATTCTTGGTACAAGAACTCCAATACTTCATTAATATCTTTTAGCTTGTTTGTGGTTTCCATTTTAGAACCTATTTTTCACATCTTTTCATCAAGGGACGAATCAACATAGTGTATTACCCAGTCGACCAATTCTTCGAAATCGGCTTCAAGTACAGCCATATCACCTCGAAGGTGTTCCCAAATACCATTTATTATTTCATCGATTGATTCACAATCTAAATCATCTGGGAGTTTGTCCCAAGCAATGTGAATCAAATCATTGAGCGTTTCCGCTACATGTTCTTCTTCTCCTTCCCAATCGCCTACATCTTGTATAGCAAACAGGTAGTCCTGAACATTTAGCAAATCTTTCATTACAAGCTAGCCTCAAAGCATTTAACCAATGCTTCTAATCCCGCTTTGTCATCAGTGTCAAATCTAGAAATACTAGGACTATCAATATCTAGCACTGCAAATATTTTACCATGTTTCATGATAGGTACAACAATCTCAGAGTTCGATGCTGCATCACAGGCAATATGCCCATCGAAGGCATGAACATCTTCAATTAGTTGTGTTTGCAACGTAGCTGCAGCCGTTCCACATACACCCTTTCCAACTGGAATACGGATACACGCTGGGTTACCCTGAAATGGGCCTAGCACTAATTCTGACGGCGAATCAATAAAGTAAAAGCCCGCCCAATTTACATCCTCTAAAGAGGTAAATAACAGCGCGCTTATATTTGCCATATTAGCAATTACATTCGACTCACCGGCAATCAGCGATTCAGTTTGTTTAACTAATGACTGGTAAAAATCGTGCTTTTGCATACCAAACTACTTCTTATTAAACATACAGTAGCTAAAGGTACTCTTTGTGATGAAAAATTGGAACCTTTTGCAGGTAAAAAAAAGGAATTTCCGTAGTTTAAAAGCGTCCTTGGTTAATAAAGACGCGATTATGATTTTGAAGTTTTACGAAGACCAAATAAAAACAGCCCTGCCGCTATTGCTGACATAACACTATTTATTAAAAATATTTCGCCTGTGGAGGCACTTAAAAGAAAGCTAAAAATAGCACCACCAAGTAAACCAAGCGTTAAAACACCGGAATAGTTTACTTTTGAATATTTAAACATTAATAAATAGCCTGGGACAACAAATGCAGCCATTGTTAAGCCAACAATATGCGCATTAGATATGGCTGTCATCAATAATGAAAAAAATATAGAGACAAATTCACCTTGTAGCGTTATTGAATAATAAATACCTAATAGGCTACCCACAATCACAGGAGAAAGTAATGAAAGCGCAACGCTTTTTGCTAATTGGTGTTTCATTTAATAGTCCTTAACAACACACTTAAACTCTATTTATAAGCATGCACCAAGAACCCAAAGTTAGAAACAGAGACTATGGTCGTAAATTACGAATAAAAATAAACCACTTTACGCCATCAACTCATCACTTTTTATAAGCGTAAAGTTTTAAGCTCAAAACAGCTCAGTTGTCATAACTGAGCTATTTGGCTTGAGAGTTCAAAACGACGAGAAGTTACAATTTCTTCTAGCACCGCCAACCTTTCGTTTAAGACTTTTGATTGTTTTTCTAATGCTACGATCTTTGAAGCATCAATAGCACTTTGCAATTTTGCTTGTGTCTCAACCTTTGAGGTTTTATAACTGAAGTAGCGCTTAAGGGCTGCCAATAACAGAACGGGTGAGCTAAATACAATAATAACTATAAATAATTCGAACATAATAACTCCTGCATTTAATATTAATTTACTGCACACGCAGCTGAATGAGCTCGGGTTTGAAGCAATTTACATAAAACTACTTCGCGTGGTTTACCTTTTCGAATTAGCATCTCTACATACACAATACTTAATACAATTGCTGTTGCCTTAAATAGATTACCTTGTAAATCCCCTGCTGCCCCACCTGACATCCCAAAGATCCCGTAAGCCGCATTCATAAAAATATGCATCCACATTGGGAACCAAATACGGTATCCACATTCGCAATACAGCCACGCAAACCAAGTCCCTGCAATCGTTGTTACCGTAACTGCCATCACTGCAGATAAAGGGTCATTGCCTTGATAAATGTGCCCCATACCAAATATCACAGAACTAACTAACGCTGCAGGTATAAAGCCCCAACGGCAGTATTTAAATAGCACACCAAATAATGCAGCTCTAAAGATAACCTCTTCAAAAAAACCGGCATAAACCGAACCCGTAATGATCGCTGATATCGAAAGATGAAGTTCACTACTTAAAAATGCATACCCTAGAGTCATAGGAATACAACAGAGCAACGCTGCAAGTGTATAATTAATGAATCCATCAGAGCTAAGTCCTATTGACTCAAACAACCTCTCTTGTTTAAACAAAACAATGGCAGCAGCAACTAACGGACCATATAAAAAGGTAAATTTAGCGGGAATGAATAAAATATCAGTTTGGTTATCAATATTAGATAACCAGCTAGACCAACCATCTCCCCAAAAATGCCTCATTACGTAGTGACAAAATATAAATATAGTAATTATTAGAAACGCATGCATAGCGTGTTTCATACCTCTTTTCCTCGTTAAGTTGTTAAATTCAACTTAATCCTGGCAATAGCATAAGCACAAAGCGACTCATTAGGGCTTAGCTGCAATTTAAGGTATAAAACTCACTGTTTTGGGGTGGTTAACATGTTTTTGGGGCTAACAACAAAGCGTCTTTTATTGTTTTAACGTAGGTGCGAGACACTGGTATTGTAACATTTGATTCATTAAGTGATAACTGTAACCCACCTGCGTTACCACTATAATGCTTAACGCTTTGTAAGTTGATCGCATAAGAACGGTGGCATTTTATAACAGATGTATTGTGAGGTAGTTGTCTTAACAATCCTGTAAGTGATGTTCGTAATAAACTCTGAACTATTTTATCACCATCAAAAATGGTGATTTCACAGTAATTATCAGCAGATTTAATAAATAAGATGTGATGGTGAGCAACTTTAACCTCATCATTTTTATTTTCGCCTTTTAGTGAGATTGTCTCTAACGCAGTTTCTTCTATCCGCGTTTGATTTTCGTCAGCTGCGCTTGAGGGTATTAAATTTTTTACGTGCCGGTTTACCAGAAGTAAAAATATAAGGGGAAATACACCAATACAAAATATATATCCCACGAAGAATAATTGATTTTGCCAGTGCCAAGACCCCAGCACTGCAACCACAAAATACCCGTGATTAAATAATGCTGTTATCAGTAAATATGTAAAAGGAATAATAGTTAAATGTTTTAACTTATCATTAAAGTTTATTTTGAGTAATGCGATTTCAATTGCACCCGATAGGAGCAAAGCACAAAAGGTGACTAACCCATATCCAGATAGCCGGAGAAACTTATAGGGTTCGCTATCGTTTGAAGTACCAAACGGTTGAAAAATAAAAAGTACAAAAAGTGTTATAAACGAGAACATAACAGCACGATATATAACTAACTTCCTTGATTCTAAGTCATCTTTTAGCCACAACATCCTATTTTATATACCTTTAGTTTTGAGATATTTAAAAGTAACACACATTAATATGCGCATTCTATTGCATTTAAACTCTTTTTATAGTGATTTTTAATCGGCAAGAAAGTCAAACATGAAGCTAAATAAACATTGTTTCGTGATGTAAAATATACATATTAGCGTTCAATGAACTTTAGATATGACTCGTGGATAAAAAGCGGGTCATAATTAAGTGAGGAATTTTGTTTCCAATACAAAAAGCCCGCTGTTTAGCGGGCTTTAATATAATGGTGGAGAGATAGGGATTTGAACCCTAGATAGGCTACAAACCTATGCCGG
>OJEJ01000025.1_pt1 | contig 122671 bp, 99 predicted proteins | sample 1593271 | NCBI WGS metagenome assembly OJEJ01 (sample SAMN05416877, study PRJEB24817) | seawater metagenome | isolation source: Sea water | place: Canada:Atlantic | collected 2013-11
GAGTATTTTGATTAAAAATTATATAAAAAACGAGTAATTCTACAGGCTCGTTAGGAATACTATTTGAATTCGTACGTAGATTTAAGCATTGAACAATTTCTGTCATGGGAACACCGTAAAGAATGCCCAAAAACTATTAATTTTCCTTCTGAATATGAAGGGCAATCTGACCTACGTATTGCTTGCACTCAACTAAACTTATCTGCGTCCAAGCAAAAGAAATTAGTAGACGAATGGGCTACATTAATACCAACACTAACTCATGTCGAGCATATCTGGTTTTATAGTCGAGTACCTCAAAGGCTACTTGACTCGGTTTCTAGACTACCTAAATTAAGGTCGCTATTTATTAAGTGGAGTGGAAATGGCATTACTGATTTGGTGAACGTTGGAGATCTTAAATCACTCGAACGATTATATATTGGTAGTTGTACACAGTTAGAAACATTAGAAAGCTTGAAGAAATTAAAAAACTTAAAGTGGTTAGAGTTGCATGAACTTAAAAAAATCAATGATATCTCAGCAATCAAAAACCTCAATAATCTAGTAGGCTTAACATTCACTGGTGGAATGTTTGGTAAACAATCATTATCAAGCATTGATGCTATTTCTCATTTAACAAATCTTGAGTTCCTTGATCTGCATAGACTCAAAGTTGAAAGTGAGGATGTCTCTGCGATTTCTAAATTAAAAAGGCTTAAATACTTGGATCTTCCAATTTATTATCCTTTATCTGAGTTCGCTCGTATTTATGCTTCCTTACCAAATTGTGATCATGATATTTACGCTTTCCGTAAAACAAATGAAATTTGCGTAAAGTGCATGAAAGGAGAAATGGTGCTGCCAATGGCTAAGAATAAAAGGCAGATTTGCACAGTTTGTAGTGAACTAAAAGTTAAGAAACTAGAAAATGAATTTTTAAGTTTAGTGGCGTCGTATTCCTAACAACACGCCCTGAGGTGGACCGCAAGCATTAAAACTTGTTTTCCACCGCATATTTTAATAGCTGTATATTAAGCTGATACTCATTCTAGATCATTAATAAAACCGGGCGAAAATAGTTGGTTTTTGATCGTGCCATGCTTATTTTAATCGACAATTTTGTTGTATCTTGATGAGGTCTTTAAGATGAGTGTCATTATTAAATTAGGTCTTTAAGATGAGTGTCATTATTAAATTGTTAAAAGAAAGCAATCCAGTTAAAGTATTTTGATTAAAAAATTATAAATAACAAACGAGTAATTCTAAAGGCTTGTTATATTTTTCTGAGGTTTATATGCAAGAACACGGTTCATTTGATATGAAAATAGTTGATCAAACATTAATTGTTAAATGTTTTGATTCTTGGAATATTCAAACAGTTTTAAGGCTTTGTAAAGAGTACAAAGAACTTGTAGAAACAATAAATGATAAACCTTGGGCATGTTTAGTTGATATGAGTCAATGGGAATTATCAACACCAGAAATGTGGAATGAAATTGATAAGTTAAATCAATGGGGCAATATTAATAACCAAAAATATGAAGCTGTGATTTGTTGTCTGTCTATTCAAAAAATGTTGATGGAAGATAGCCATTCTGTTTTAACTAATGTCGAAACAAATTTTTGTCAAAATATAGATGAAGCCTATAAATGGCTAAGTAGTTTGGGAGTTTTAAAAATATAACAAATAAGAGTAGGTCTCGCGCAGCCGACACCTTATTCGGGTGTTTGACTAGCCCGGAGTCTGCTTTATATAGTAAGTAGCTATTGGTTTGCTGAAGGGGGCGATTAGTTGTCTGATTTCAACACACACAACTTATTAAACAGACACGCTTCCTAAATCATCAATACAACCGGAACAAAAACAGTTGTTTTTTGTTCCGGTCATGCTCATTTTAATTGACTATTTTAATGCACCTTAATGAGGTCTTTAAGAAGCGTGACATCTTAAATTATTCGAAGCGAGAAACGGTTGGGTTGTGCCATAGTCGATAACTAAAGTCGTTTGGTCAATTATTTAATATTTATAAAGTGAAAAAGCCTCTAATTTACTTATAAGTAAATTAGAGGCTTTAATGTTTCTTATCTTCTCTTTACTAGCCCAATTCGAGGCTGTCTACAAACCATTATGATATTGAATATTGGTTGATTCCGGCACTAAATTATTAAGTTGCTGTTTTACCGGTGACGCTTCATCTTGTGATTTATTCGACAATAAAGCTTCAAATTTCTGAATTAACAAGGCTTTATCTGGAGATTCTTTATCGCCAGCGCCGATGTTGGTTAAATCAATCATAAAGCTGTCAAACATGTGAGATAGGTCGTCAATAATTTCCATGTTCAAAAACTGATCTTGGTTATAAATACTTGGGTAGCCTGCTTTTTGTTTATCAATAGCGAACGACACACCTTTAAGATTAGTAATACTGGTCGATTTATCACATGAGAGCATACAGCCATTGTCGATACGTGGTTTTTCACAGCCAACGCTTTGTTGGAAGAAACATTGTCGGCTAGTCATCAACAAAATAGGGTGGTAAATACTGTAAAATAATTTAAAGTTTTCAGGACGCGCAATATGCTTTATTTGCATGGCATTAATTTCGTTTGAAATAAATGCACCACTACAATCAAAATCTTCTTTCATCGCTAACAGCGCATATGAATTAGTGGTGTTTAAAAATGGTCCTGCGATCCATTTAATACCTAATTTATTGGCCTTAAAAGCTATGCCGGTGTTGTTAGTAACTATGAGTGCAGGTTTAACTTGTTCTAAAATATTTACTGCTACGTCGTAATCTTTGCCAATAAGTACGGCTGGAAACCACGGAATTAAACGTGGATTTTGCTGTAAAAAACTCACGTACTTAGTACAACCACGCTTGTAAGCGTCAGGTAGTTTGAAGTAAATGTCGGCATTAGTAACATGGGCTAGCTCGGCGTCAGCTTCATCACAAATCAATATTGATAATTCAGCTTTACTCGCGTTTTTGGCCGATACTTTCGGGTGGTTAACTAATTTAGGTAAGGTAACTTCAGGAATAATATCAACGGCGTTATTTAAACGGCTAGCTATTTGGTTTTTAAGAACAGTTAACTCTTTAAACGGAATGCTTAAGCCTGAAGTTAGATTATCGAAATTTAGTTCATTAAGTAAAAACTCAGCGTTGTTAAAGCTTTTAAAACGTTTCTCTATCGTTGCTTTATCTATGCTGGCGTTTTCACTGGCGCGCAATAAGCTAGTTGATTGCACGGTAAAAGTATTTTGCTCAATAGAAAAGCCCGTTGTTGTTACCGTAATGGTTAACGGTTGATCAAGTTGAGCTGAAAAGCTTAACGTTAACGGTACTTTTTCAATACTCAAGTGTTTAATTTTTTCAACCACTTCAGCTTCAATATCGTTTTTATCTGTTTGTAGGTTTTGCTCTACTTCTTGAATTTGAACTACTGAAATCGCTTGGCTATCGTCGGCTGTAAATTTACTCACCGCATGTACTTTAGAGTTATCGCGCGGGTTATCTATAAACATTGACTGGTTTAAATCACCGCGTAAAAAAGCATTAGAGAAGTCACGATTAAAAACTTTATAAAGACGTTCGCCATCTTCGGTTAATTCACCGGTATTTAAAAAACCATCAATTTGCTTACGGAAACTATCAACAACCGTGTGAACGTAGTTTGCGCCTTTTATACGACCTTCAATTTTAAATGAATGTACACCCGCTTCTATTAAAGCAGGTAAGTCGAAAAAGGCTGAGTTGTCTTTGATGTTTAACGGGAAATTATGGCCCGAAGGTGTGGTTTCATATTCTTCACGACAGGCTTGGCTACAACGGCCACGGTTGCCAGAGTTACCTACACTGGCTGAAGTTGAGTAACACAGCCCTGAAAACGCGACACACAATGAGCCATGTACAAATACTTCGGTTAATACATCGTGCTCAACACAAACATTATTAATGGCGGTAATTTCTCGTAAATTTAATTCGCGAGATAAGTTAACGCGTGAAGCGCCTAATTTTTTCAAAAAAGGTATTTGACCAATGTTATGCGTAGTTAATTGTGTAGAAGCATGAATATCTAAGGTCGGAAAATGCTTTTTAATAATGTTAAACATGCCAATATCTTGCACGATAACGCCATCTAACGTGGTATTAACTAGCTTACTCAATAGTTTAGCAATTGAGGTAAATTCACGCTCTAAAATGATAACGTTTAAGGTTAAGAATATTTGGCATTGGTATTGATGCGCTAGGCGAATAATACCGATAAGTTGCTCAAATGAAATGTTAGAAGCACGGTTTCGGGCATTGAGTGTATCTAAGCCACAATAAACCGCGTCAGCTCCTGCTATAATGGCTGCTTTAATTGCATCGACATCGCCGCCAGGCGCTAATAATTCTATTTTATGTTCCATTGGTACAACTTTTTTGTTCGCTAAATTTCAAAGCAGGGATTTTACCCGTATATTTCCCTAATGAATACCGTTAAAGTTGCAACAATACAAAAAGCACCTGTTCAAGAGTCTCCTTATGTCACTTCCTATTCTTTATTCTTTGCGAAACTGCCCGTATGCAATGCGTGCACGTATTGCTATTTTTAAATCGCAGCAACCGGTTGCACTTCGCGACTTGGTGCTAAGTAATAAACCTTCAGAAATGCTTTTAGCGTCGCCAAAGGGCACAGTGCCAGTTATCGTGCTAGGAAATTGCAGTGCCTCTGCCAGTGAGTTATCCAACAATAACGCAGATAAAAGTATTAACGCTGTACAAGATGTAGTTATCGATGAAAGCCGAGATATTATGCTTTGGGCACTTCGCCGTGGCGATCCGCATAATTTACTGCAAAGCGATCAGCCAGAAGCATTGCCTGAAATGTTAGCGTTTATTGATGAATTTGATATTGAATTTAAACAGCGTTTAGAGGCTTATAAATGTGCTAAACGTTACCACGAAACTAACATTGATGAGTGTCGAGAAGCTTGCGAGCATTATATAAAAATGCTCGAGCTAAGGCTTGCTGAGCATAACTATTTAATGTCGGCACACGAAAGCTTACTCGATATTGCTTTACTACCTTTTATTCGTCAATTTGCGCGTATAGAGCGACAGTGGTATTTGCAATCTCCTTACCCGCATGTAAAAGAGTGGCTTAATCGCTATTTACAAAGCCCTATGTTTACTAAGGTAATGGCGAAATATCCGCTATGGTTAGATAATAAAGAAGAAGTAATTTTTGTTGGAGGTAAGTAATATCTTAATAAAATTTAATGCTTTAGATGAATTAGACACTGTTTAGGTATTTAATTTCGCTAGCTTGGAAGAATTCAGCTATGTATTTAACCTATGACAAAGCTTACAAAACAGCTAACGAAATTAAAATGCTAAGCTCTAATATTATAGAGCATGGCCAGATATTATTTTAGACACTTCTAACATTGACGTTTTGCCTGAAAATTCAAATCTGACTTTGCCAACCGCTGAAAAGTAAATTTCTAATTCTGAATCCAGATCAAAAGTGCCTGAAGTTTCAATCGAATAAGCAACAATGTTTTTGTATGGCAGCGAGGTGAAATCTTTCTTACTGCCCGTAATACCTTGTACGTTAACCGAAATTATTCGTTTAGTGGTAAACACCACGCCATCGCGCATGGTTTTGTATGAGTCTACAATTTGCTCATCGTCTAACAGTAAATCAGCAACCTTTTCACCATAGCTGGCATCTTGCTTTAGTTTAAAAAAACCTTTGTTTTCAAAATCAATCATGGAACTTCCTTTTTGTTGTTAGTTTGTTCACTTGTTTGCTGCGTATTCGTTTACGCTATTTCCTTTCAGTTTACTTAAGTACATTACTTTTACAAGTACATTACTTTTACAAGTACATTACTTTTACAAATACATAGCGCGATTCCATAAATCAAAATACTGTAACTAAGTTTGTAGCAATTTTTCGATAGTCTTATTGTGAAAATAATAAAGCCTGTAACAATTTAATTGTTACAGGCTTTATATCGCTATTAATCTAAGTTGTTTTTCTTTTTGCTTAACAATTAACAATTAACAATTAACAATTAACTATGCGGTAGCTCGCTATATTTTTTCAAAAATAACGAAGCTCAATGGCGGCAACTCAAGACTTTCTTTATCTTTTAGTTTCGTCATTAAATTACCCTTGCCTGCAACCAATCGATAATTAGCGCCGTTAAGTTCAAGGTTAGCTTTCGCAGTTTTATCACTAGTGTTGAATGCGATTAATAGCGTTTGATTACTCGCATTTGCATTTTTATCTAGCTCATTATTTTTCATCGTACGGCTAACGGCAAATATAGGGTTGTTATCCGCTTGAAATACCGTTTGTTGTTCGCCGCGACGTAAAGCCGGGTAGCGGTAGAATATATCGGCATATTGAGCAAAGCTTTGGTAAATAGGGTGGTTAATATCAAAGTTATCGTCAGCGGTTGTTGCATCGGTTGCGAGTAAATCGTCGTCATTATAGCTTTCAACCAACGATGGCATCATATCTTGTCTCGACGCTTGGTCGCCGCCATCACCAACAAAGCCTTGCTCGTCACCGTAATAAATAATTGGTACGCCACGCATAAAGTAGGTCATGGCGTGTGCAAGCAATGTACGCTTGATCATTTGATCTTCGCTGTAGTTAAACTCACTCTGCTTTAACATATAGGCAAAGCGTCCCATGTCATGATTACCGGTAAAGTTCATTAACTGATTAGCATTGCTGTCGTGATCTAAGTAGTCAATGTCATTAGCAAAAAGCTTGGCTAACACTTTAGTGCCTTTTTGCTCAATTAAGTTTTGTACCATGGCACTTTGAAAGCTGAAGTCTAATACAGACTGCATGTTTCCCGCGGTGGTGTATTCACTTAATTCTTTACTAGTAAAGCTATACACTTCGCCGAACATAAAAAAATTCTTTATGCCTAAACCTTGGGCATGCTCAACTAGAGCAGGAGAGAACTTAGCCCAAAAATCAGTGTTTACGTGTTTAACTGTATCAATACGAAAGCCATCAGGCTTAAATTCAGTGATCAGGTTTTTAAAAATATCGGTTAAGCCTTTAAGTACTTCAGGATTATTGGTATCGATATCGTCAAGGCCAGAAAAGTCGCCACGCTTTGAGCTTTCGCCTTGCCAAAATGAATCACCTTGGTTGTGATAATATTTAGGATCGTTTAGCCAAGCTGGTGTTTTTAATTGTTCATGGCCTTTTGGAATAACTGTGGTGTATTTATCGCCAGCTTCAACTTGTGCTGCTGATTTAAATGGGCAGCCTTTGTCTGAACTAACGAGCCATTGCAATCCGTCTTCACCATGACATTCAACATACTTGATCACATCAGCGGTGTGGTTAGTAATAATATCAAAATATATTTTAATGTTTTCTGCATGAGCGCTATCGATAAGCGCTTTTAAATCTTCATTGCTACCTAAATGTGGGTCAATCTTGGTAAAGTCTAATACCCAATAGCCGTGATAACCGGAGCTGTCAGCTTGTACGGCTTGGTTTCGTAAAATAGGCGTTAACCAAATAGAGGAAATACCTAATGATTTTAAGTAAGGCAGCTTGTCTTTTAAGCCCTGAATATCTCCACCATGGAACATGCCTTTATTCGTTTTATCAAAACCACCAGCAGAAATGGGTTGGGTTTTTGAGCCTAAATCATTACTCGTATTACCGTTATTAAAACGGTCTGGCATAACAAAATAAAACACTTCTTCTTGTACATCGCGCTCAAGATAATGTGGTAAATCAGCCGCCGTTTTACGTTGTTTATTTATAGCATTAGATGATATTTTTGCTTGATCTACCGCCGTTATTTCACTTTTGTTATCACTGCTTAATTGCTCATTGCTTATTTGCTCATTGCTACAGCCGCTAAAAGCTAAGATTGCTATGGTCGATATCAGCAAAGTGGATAGTTTATTTTTTTTAAACATGTTTTTATTATCCTAAGTTTACAAATGTAAAAGCGATTATGATCTTGGTCTTGGTCTTGCTTGGTTCATTGCATGAGCTAAGTCATTAACCGAATTTGTTTTATCAAATTCTTCAATGGTAACAGGTAACTTTTGCAACCAATTAGGGTGTTCGTCTATGGTGCCGGGAATATTGACTTGCTCAACAATCTCTAAAGCGTCTTCTAATGGAATTAATTGAATATGGCTTGGCGCTTTAGCCATATACTTTTGCACACTTAAGCTAAGTTCTCGGTTCATTTTTGCAGGGGCTTGTGTTGGCGCTTCGCTTATATCGATAACATTAAGATCTACTAATGCATCGATTAGCAATTGACGATCGATAATTCGGCTGTCACGCTCGTTTTGACCCATTTCTTCATTCGGATAAAGACTAAGTTTTTGACGCCATTCAAGATCTTTACCTATCCACCAGCCTGTTAGTGTGGGTAAATCGTGGGTTGATATAGTAACCATAGATTGAGCAGGGTAAAGCTCAGGACGCATAAAAAATCCTGATTCCCAGCGCTCAAAAAACAATACTTTGTATGACAACAAACCAGCGCTAGCCATTATTTCACCAAAACCTTCAGGCACTGTACCTAGGTCTTCACCAATAACAACACAGCTATTGCGACGAGATTCTAAAGCGATAATGCGTAAAATGTCTGCCAATGGAAAAGTAATATAAACACCTTCATCGGCTCTCATGCCGGGTGCTACCCAATATTGACGCATTAGCCCTAAAATGTGGTCAATGCGTAATGCTCCTGCATATTGCATATTACTGCGTAAAGCTTTAACCAGTGGTTGATACCCTTGCTTTTGCAAAGCAACAGGGTTAATTGGCGTTAGTCCCCAATCTTGCCCTATGGTATTCATAGCGTCAGGCGGTGCACCAACGGCTGCGCCAGCAACATAAACATCTTTGTCTGCCCAAACATCTACACCTGAGCCATCACAACCTACGGCTAAATCAAGGTATAAGCCAATTGGCATACCTGATGTTATTGCTTGGTTGGCAATTGATTTTAATTGGCGATGAGCAAGCCATTGCACGTAACAAAAATAGTTAACACGGCTCGACTCTGTTTGCTGAAATGCTTTTACTTCAGCGCTATCAGGTGTTTGAAAAGCCACTGGCCAATCTGGCCAGCCATAAGCGTTTTCATCTGTCTTTCTAAAGTGCTCATAGAGCGCTTCAAAAGTGGCAAGCTGTATTAGATCTTCACCTTCATTAGCTTTAAAGTCATTAAATTCGGTTATTTCTGCAGGAGATAAGTTATCAATGTCTTGAAATAACAGTTCTAAAATTTCAAATTTAACATCGGCTACTGCAGGGTAATCAATTAATTCTGTTTGTTTTGCATAAGCAATTTTGTTTTGTATTTCTTCACTATTAAAGCGTGACTGTGCTGCTTCACAGGTTAAAAAGTTAGGTACCTGCTTTAAGTCAATGTACAGGGTATTTAAAAAGCAACGACTGGTTGGTGAATAAGGGCTTCGGTGAGCTGGATTATTTTGATACAAAGGATGTAATGGGTTTAAACCAATCGCAGAGGCGTTTTGTTTGGCTGACTTTTCAACTAATTTTGCTAAATCACCAAAGTCACCCATGCCTAAGTTGTCTTCACTGGTTAACGAGTAAAGTTGAGCAGCGTAGCCCCACATTTTGTCCTTCGATGCTTCTTGTGGGCTGTAACATGTTTTAGGGGCATAAATTAAAGGGCAACAAGCGCTATTTTCGCCGTATTGCAGCGTTAATTGATGATAGCCTTGTACTAAGCTTGGCAGAGGCAAGTGGTATTTATTAAAGCTAGCATCTTCAAATGTTATCGACTCTAATAAAGTTAATGAGGCCAATGAAATACTATCGCTAATTTTTTCGCCAGATTCTAAGGTTATTTCAAAAGCGAGTTGAGTTACTTCAGCACTAGCAAGGCTGATAATAATTTCATGATGATCAGCTTCAAACTTAGCAATGTGTGATGGTGGCAACATATTTCGCCAAGTGGTTTGCTCTAATTCGGTTATGCTATTGGCAATTTTTTCTTCACAAGATAGATCATATCCCATAGCATTGAGTAAAGAGTGTCTCGCTTGATCTTGAGCATATACTTGCTCGCCAAATGAATTGGTGTAGGTGGTATGAAAGCCAACGAGTTCTGCAAGTTTCTCAATTAAATTCATTCTATCTTCTCTTTACTTTTCGCTAGCATAAAGCTGCAAGCGATTTAATTTTTAAGTGACAGCTAACTAAACAAGGTAGCTGTGCTAGTAATTCGTATTTTTAGTTTTGCTAGCTACTGTTTACTGGCTTTAATTTCGACAATAAATGTGCTTTTAAAAAAATGATGAACGGGCATTAATTTATGCCAGAACACCGTTGCTGCTTTTTAAGTTAAACAAACCGAATACTTACCGGTTAGTAATTACTCGGTTTGAGCTACAACTTATTTATTTTTTCAGTCGATCTATTAATAGCTATAGAGCCTTTGCTGACCTTAACTAGATTTACATGGCGTTAAGTGCCAAATATTTTCTACATAGTCTTCAATTGAGCGATCTGAATTAAACTTACCCATTAGTGCGGTATTTAATATGGCCATTTTCGCCCATTGTTGTTGATTTTTATAAGCTTTATCTAATGCTTTGTGGGCATCGGCATAGCTTTGAAAATCTGCTAATACTTTGTAAGGATCTCCACCCGTTAAAAAGCAGTCTTTAATTGCAGATAACTCGCCAGGTTTGCCCGGTGTAAAGTAGTCGGTATCTAACCAGTCTAAACAAGCGCGAATTTCGGCGTTATTTTCGTAGTAGTGATACGGGTTATAACCGTTTGTATCTAAGGTTTTAACTTCATCTACGGTTAAGCCAAAAATAAATATGTTTTCATCACCTACTTCTTCTGCAATTTCAATATTGGCACCGTCAAGCGTACCTATTGTTACTGCGCCATTAAGTGCTAGCTTCATGTTGCCAGTACCCGAAGCCTCTTTACCTGCAGTTGAAATTTGCTCAGAAACATCAGCCGCTGGAATAATTTTTTCAGCCAGGCTAACACGATAATTAGGTAAGAAAACTACTTTTAACTTGTCTTGGATGCGCTCGTCATTATTTATTTTTTCAGCAATTTTATTGGTGGCGTAAATAATTTCTTTCGCTAACTGGTAACTCGGCGCGGCTTTAGCACCAAAAATAAATACTCTAGGCTGTATATCGAGTTCCGGGTTTTCAAGTAACTGACGATAAAGCGATATAATGTGTAGAAGATTTAAGTGCTGTCTTTTATATTCATGTAAACGTTTAATTTGCACGTCAAAAATAGCATCAGGGCTAACGGTTATGCCGGTTAAGGCTTTTATTTCTTTGGTTAAAGCAATTTTATTTTGCTGCTTTATGGTCATAAACTCAGCTTGAAATTTGCTGTTTTCAGCTAGCGTGGTTAATTCGCTTAACATGTTAAGGTTTTTAGCCCAATCACCCTCTATTGTTTTATCGAGTAAATTAGCTAGAAGCGGGTTACAGGCTTTTAGCCAACGGCGTGGGGTAATGCCGTTAGTAACATTGGTTAATTTTGTTGGCCATAATTGGTTAAATTCTGGGAATAAATCTTGTTTTACAAGATCAGAATGAATTTGCGCTACACCATTAACTTTATGAGCAGTAATCACACAAAGGTGCGCCATACGAACTTTAGGTTCATTACCTTCTTCAATTAAAGATAAGCGGGCGCGCATGTCGTTATTATTTGGCCATAATGATTCAACATCATTATTTAAAAACGCATCATTAATACGGTATAAAATGTTTAAGTGGCGCGGTAATACGCGCTGAAATAATGCTACAGACCATTTTTCTAATGCTTCAGGTAACAAGGTATGATTAGTATAAGCAAAAACCTTTTGGCAAATCGCCCATGCGCTATCCCATTCAAGGTTATGATCATCCATTAGCGTACGCATTAACTCTACAATAGCGATAGTAGGGTGGGTGTCATTTAACTGAATAGCGACTTTGTCGCAAAATGTTGACCAATTATTGCTATCAGCAATAGCGCCATATTGATTTTCAAATCGGGCAATAATATCTTGTACTGAACAAGCACAGAAAAAGTATTGTTGAATAAAGCGCAACTCTTTACCAGCCTCATGCTCGTCATTTGGGTAAAGTACTTTAGAAACAACTTCAGCGGCAACTTGTTGTTGATGGGCTTGTAAATAGTCACCACGATTGAGTAATTCCCAATCAAAAGCTTCTTCTGCTCTACACTCCCAAAGACGCAAGGTATTTACTGTTTCACAATTATAACCAACAATAGGAACATCCCACGGAACACCTTGTAACATTTTACCGGCATGCCAAACGGGTTTTGTTGTGCCATCTGTTTGAGCAACGTCTTCTACATAACCATATAACGCTATTTTCTGACTAGATTGCGGGCGACAAACTTCCCATGGGCTACCAAACTCTCGCCACATATCAGGTTGTTCTATTTGTTTACCGTCAACAAAGCTTTGCTTGAATAAACCGTGCTGATAGTGCACGCCGTAACCCATAGCGTTGTAATCTAATGTGGCAAGTGAATCTAAAAAGCAGGCTGCTAAACGCCCTAAACCACCATTGCCAAGTGCTAAATCTGCACCTTGCTCACATAGGTCGGCTAATTCAAAACCCATGTTTTTAAGTGCTATTTGGGTTGGTGTGTATAAATCTAAATTATGTAAATTGTTTGAAAGTAAACGACCCATTAAATATTCGAGAGAAAGGTAGTTTACTGATTTTACTTCACTTTGTTGTTGGCGAAGTTTAGTACGTTGTAGTTTATCTACAATAACATCATTAAGCGCTAAAGACGTGGCACGCCAGTAAGCAGGTTTTTTATCACAACCATTTTGCTCACTTTGGGTAAATTGTAAGTGGTGCTTAATACGCTGGCTTATTTCCGCCACACTAAGATTTGGCGTAATGGTTTCAGTTGTTTTTGTGTTGGTGATCATATAACTACAAACTCTTTAATCGGACATTTTAATGCCGGTAAATTTCACTTTAAAATTGTTAGTAAAAAGTGAAGCAACGTCATGTCTGCTTTTAATCCGTTATGCAAACAGCATGTAATCGATGGGGCTACCATCGTCGATAATACCCGCTTTGGCTCAATGCCAGTGAAAGCAAAATATTAAATTAACGCGTAAATTGATTATGCCGATGTCAGTAATTAGAGCAATAAACTACATACGTATGCACAATAAAAAGATCAGTAAATTTACATGCATACGTATGCAGATTAGCCATTTTGTATGCGATTTATTTTATTTTTTGACACTAATAAGTTTTAAAGAAAATATTTACAGCAGCACGGTTGATAAGATATTGGGCTGATAACAAGCATTGATTAAAGAGAAGGAGTGTTTGGTTTTGTTCCTATATTTTCTCTTCACTATTGCTAGCACTAATGGTAATTAACTTATGTACTTAGCTTATTTCCTCGGTTAATATGAATAAGATTTTTTCATTTATAGGTGTGTCGTGAGAGCAAAACAAACATCATTTGATATCGCTTATCGAGCCGGCGTTTCTCAATCAACCGTATCGCGCGCATTGCGCAACAGCCCGTTGGTAAATGAGGAAACACGTCGTCGTGTTCAAGAAATTGCTAAAGAATTAAATTACAAAGTTGATAGAAATGCCAGTAGTTTGCGCACACAACTCAGTGGCACTATTGCATTACTGTTATTTGAAGATCCGACCAATGATGATTCATTAATAAATCCATTTTTCTTGTCAATGTTGGGCAGCATTACCCGCGCTAGCGCTAAAAAAGGTTACGACTTATTGGTATCGTTTCAGCAAATGAGCAACGATTGGCACGCTGATTTTGAAGACACCCGCAAAGCAGATGGTATTATTTTACTTGGCTATGGCGATTACACAGATTATGAAGAAAAGCTTGTTCAACTGATCAAACAAGAAACTCATTTTGTACGCTGGGGGGCTGATGTAAAAGGGCTGTCAGTAGTTTCTGTTGGTTGTGATAATTTCGACGGCGGTTATCAAGTTACTGAGCATGTAATCAAAAATAACCGTCAACATTTCGCGTTTTTAGGTGGTGTAAGCACAGGTTCTCCTGAATTTTTAGATCGTTATACTGGTCATTGCCAAGCATTAAAAGACAATAATCTTAAGGTCGATAGTAACCTACAAATTGATGCTATTTCTACTGATGAATCGGGCTATCAAGCAGCTAAACAGTTAATTGCAAAAGGAATAAAGTTTGATGCTATTTGTACTGCAAGCGACTTAATTGCTATTGGCGCAATGCGAGCGATTCAAGAAGCGGGTTATAACGTTCCGGGTGATGTGGCAATAGCGGGTTTTGATGATATTGCTACGGCTTGCTCAACTTCTCCTGCTTTAACTACCGCTAAGCAAGACACCGTTTTAGCTGGTGAAATTTTAGTTGATAAGTTACTACAGTTAGTGAGCGGCGAAGAAGCACACACGCAATTAATGCCAGCGACATTGGTTGTACGAAAATCTTGTGGTAGTTAGCCTGAACTCTGGATAAGCAGCACTTGCTCAATGCTCCCTTTTAAGCCATTTTCAAGGCATAAAATGAAGCATTGATAGTGTCTATTGGTGATGTTCGCCTGGCTATAGCATTTACTTTACCACCTAAGCTTTTGATTCACTTGAGTATCAAGCACTCATTATCCAGAGTTCAGGTTAACTAGGTTTATTACCCACTTTAAAATAGCCGGTTGATAAAAACTGCACCGCTTCATTGCGCTTTTTGCCAATTAAAATCGCACCGTCATCCATAAACAAAAAGTTTTTCCAACAACGTTGAAATACCGCCCAGGTAGTTTCAATAACATTGTTGCGAGCACTGCAATAGTAAACAACGGTGTTATTATCCCAGGTCAAGTGCGCTAAAATTAACTCGGGTAATAAACTCTCATCACTTTCCCAAATAGTTTCCCACTTGCCATTATCAGACCAGTTTGCTGAATTTTCTGGCCAATCACCTTTTTTAAAAAAGTCAGGATGATCCGATTTTTTACTAATAGCACCGTCCCAAAGTATTTTTGCACGATTACTCACCATAGGTTTTATTTTTGTCTTGTCGCTATCGCTGATCGGTAGACTAGCATGCTTGAAAATCCAAGCGTTTTTTAATTCTTCAATTGTGGTGTAGTTCATAAAGGTTTTGTCGATAACTTTTGGTTTAGTATAACAATAGTGGTTAGTATCTCATTAATTGAAGTGAAATTGCAGGCTTAAAACCAACAAAGGCAGATAAAGTATCTGCCTTTGTTGGTTTTAAGGGAACGTTTTAGTTGTTAATAATGGTTAATTAAAACAGGTGTTTTTTCAGAAAATCATCTATGGCGGTTAAAGCTTTTATTCTAGATTCATTTTTCAATAAGTAATGTCCTTCACCTTTTAGTTCTAGTAACTTAACATCTTTATCAGCATCTTCTAAGGCATCAAAAAAATCATCAGACTGGTCAAAATCAACCACTTTGTCACGCTGGCCATGAATTAACAGCACAGGGATTTTAACTTTATCAACAAAGTTTATCGGTGAAATATCGTGCAGAAAGTTTTCATCTTGGCTATTTTTATTGATAACTTCTTGCCAGTAACTATATGTTTCACTGTATTGACCATGTTCACGTTTTTCGAAATCTAACATGGATTCAACATCACTAATACCATTGATAGAAATGGCACATTGATATAAATCAGGTGTAAAGGTTGCTCCGGCTAAGGCCGCATATCCGCCGTAACTCCAACCAAAAATACATACGCGGTCTGGATCAATCATGTTTTCTTTACTCAGTGCTATAACGGCATCTGAAATATCATTTTGAATTTTTTTGCCCCATTCACCACGACCTTTTAACAGGTGATCAATACCAAAGCCTTTTGAACCCCTAAATTGTGGCTGAATAACTAAAACACCTCTACTTGCTAAGTATTGTGCTAGCCAATCATAACTAATTCGATCGTAAGATTCTGGTCCACCGTGTGGCATAATAACTACTGGGAGCTTTTGTTTGGTTTTTCCTTTCGGGTAGGTAAGTAGTGTTGGAATGTTTAAACCGTCTCGTGCTTTATAGCTGTATTCTGAAACAGGGTTTACAATATCAGCAGAAACTTTTGCACGACTTGCGGCTAAAAAGCTGAAACTATTATTAGCAAACATTATGTACTCACCCGCTTGCTCACCACCTTCTAGTTTAAAAATCATTTTTGACCAATCGGGTGTGTGGTCAATTAAACTAAAGCTGCTTTCAGGCATAGCTGATTGAATAATTTTAAAGTTTTGAGTTAATTGCTGATCAAAAAAAGCATAGCTAGGTTTAAAACCTGAATATCGAACACCATAAACAACTCGTTGAATATCAGTTAGCACTTGTTCAACATCAGCATCATCTCGACTAAATATAGGCTCAGATATGGTGCCATCTTTTAAAGACATGGTGAAGTATTGTCGACGACCGTTGTCACCAGTTTTGGTCATTACCAAAGATTTTCTATCAGGCGTTAACCCTGAAAATGAACGATAGCGGTAAGCCGTAGTTTCTGAGAATATGTCAATCCATTCACCATTTATATAGCTTTGCACTCTATGATTGTTGGTTTTGTCATTAAACCTTTCACGAACTAGTGGTTCGCCGTTTTCATCAACAAAAAAATCTACTGAGTCGCTTGTGCCAATAAATATTTGTTTAGGTTTTTTCTTTTTCTCAAGGTTAACCTTCATTAAGGTATAAACATTATATCCTCTGTCACTTCTGTAATAAGCAGGCATATAAGCGGTTTTTTTATCTGGCGATAAACCTACAATACCACCCAAGCTTGTTTGGCCTTTATAAATACCATAACCAGGCGTTAGCAGCTGTCTAACTTCTTTGGTTTTAAGGTCGTAAACAAAGGCGCTACTTACATTATGCATACCTTTAAAACCATGAAGTTTTTTGTATTCAGATGCTCGTAATATCACTCTAAAGTTATCAATAAAATAGGCGACTTTTACATCAATGCCACTTAGTGCTGTTCCGCCTAAGGTTTGTCCGGTAGCAATGTCTTTAATAAGAAGAACTTCTTGTTCATTTTGAAAGGTTTTGAACGCTATTCTTGAGCCATCTGGTGATAGCGTCATTAAACTTATTTCTGGATTGTTTGCGAAGATATTAAGAGCAGGTAGGTTTTCTTTAGCGTTAGAAACTGAGCAAATAGCAAAGGTAAGTGCAATAAAAGTGATTATTCTAAACATCAAAACATCCTTGAAAATATAATTATTACACATACTACTTACGTATAATTAATAAGCAATAGTTAATTTAATTAATACCTTAGAAGTGTTTTAACAAAAGTGACTTTATATCTGGTAACACTTTAACGCGCGCAATTTAGTGTAAATTAATGATCCGAGCTTTAAAGCTTTATTCAAGTGTATGTTTATTTGTTATTACAAACGCTGAATAAATCTTCAATAAAATAAGCTAAAGCACGGCGTTCAATTTTTTCAATTAACGCTTGCTGAGTAGGTGTTAGCATGTGATACATAGTGGCAGCGCCAAAGTCGCCAAATATAATGTTAGCCTGTGCATCAAACAAAGTGTTATGGGCATACAAATCGCCATGACATACTTTATTTGCGTGTAAATGTTCAAACACACTTTCCATTTGCTGCACTATTTTTTCAATTTGTGCAGCGCTTAAAGTAAAGCCTTCAGGGAAGGTGTCACGAGTACAGGTTTGAAAGTTTGGCGGTAAACCTAAATTTTTAAAATTACTCGGAATTAAGTTCATGATTAACGCTAAGTAGTCATCTTCGTTCACTTGTGCCAAAGAGCGCACTAGATTTTGATGATGACCCACTTTTAAACAAGCTTGTAACTCGTCTTCTGGGTAACCGTCGCTAGTAACTTTACCTTTAAACACTTTCACTGCAACTTCATCAGGAAAATTTACCGGCTTATCTGTCCAAGTGGCGCTTGAAATAACCCCTGACGCACCTTGCCCAAGTACATTTTGTAAGTTAAAGCTTGAAGAGGGCAGCGAAGGCACTGTTGCTACGTTAAGAGTTGAGCGGCTAAACGGGTTACCTGAGAACGCAAACCACGCAAGCTTAGGTAAATTTAATAACTGCTCAGGGCATTCTGTTAAGTTGTTTGCCCAAATACGCACTAATTCAAGATTGTTTGCTTTGGCTAATGTTAACGGCAGTTTGGTTAGTTTATTACCGGCTAATGCTAGTTTTTGTAATCTTGGGCGCTCGCCTAATGTGTCGGGTAAGGTTTCAATAACGTTATCGGTTAAAATTAACCAACGTAGTTTTTCAGGTAGCGAATTAGCAGGTACATGATGAATTTGGTTAGACTTAAAACCGATCATTTCTAAATTTTCGCACTGTCCTAAAACTTCTGGTAGCACAGTAAATAAGTTGTTTGAGGCGAAAATTATTTTAAGCTTTTTAAGTTGAGCTAATTCGCTTGGCAACGTGGTGAGTTGGTTGTCAGATAAATCTAAAATTTCTAAGCTGTCGGCTAAAGTTAAAATTTCCATAGGAAATTCATTTAATTGTTCAGCAAGCTTTAAGCGTGAAATACCTTTGAGTTCACCTGAAATTAACTGCGTTAGCGTATGCATTGACTCAACCATCCTAATCTTGTTTTAGTAGGTGAAAATAAAATGCCATACTAGTTTTTAGATATAAAAAAACCCGACAAGCGTAATAAAATGCTTTCGGGCTTTTTCTGGGTTAATAAACCCTAATATGGTGCTCGCTACTGGACTCGAACCAGTGACACCTTGCATGTCATGCAAGTACTCTAACCAACTGAGCTAAGCGAGCAATATTTTCATGTAAACTGTTGAGCAACTCAACGAGGCGCTATGTTAGCGATCTGCTTTGGCAAGTGCAAGCAGTTTTATTTAAAACCCGATGTAACTGCTGATTAATTCAGCACTTGTTGTCAGCTTTGTTTATTTTAGCTACATTTCAGTGCTATTAATGAGTTTAACTTGCTAATGCTGCTTTTTGATCGAAGCGATTTTGTATTACTTTTAAACGCCAAGCTAATAATATAGCAGCAACCGTTAAGCCAGAAATAAAGCCTATCCAAAAGCCGTAAGGGCCTGAGGCTGGCGCAATCCAGTTGGTTAGTCCAAGAATTAACCCAACAGATAATCCAATAATCCAGTATGAGAAAAAGGTGATGTACAACACTGACTGGGTATCTTTATAACCCCTAAGCGCACCGGCAGAAATTACCTGAATAGCATCTGAAAACTGAAATAAAGCCGCTAAAAACATTAAACTGGCGGCAAGTTCGAGTACTTCAGTATCTATAGTGTAGATAGCGGCAATTTGCGTTCTAAATAATAACGTAATAGCGGCGGTTACTACGGCAATAATGAGCCCTAAAATAACTGAGTATCGACAAAGCTCTTTGGCTTTTTCAAGGTTTTTGTTACCGACTTCAAAACCAACTTTAATGGTAACAGCCATGGCTAAACTTAATGGCACCATAAACACTAAGCCAGAAAAGTTAATCGCTATTTGATGGCTTGCAACCACATTTGCGCCAAAGGGTATTAATATTATGGCAACCGCAGCAAACAGGCTTACTTCAAACAACAACGAAAATGCGATAGGTGTGCCTAAAGCAAGAATGACTTTAATTTCTGACCACTGCGGCCAATAGAATTTAGTAAACAGTGGTGCGTGCTTTAAATGTTTTGAAAAATAAGTGTAGGCAAGCATTCCGAGAAACATTACCCAATAAACAATCGCTGTTGCTATACCACAACCCGCACCGCCTAAGGCTGGCATACCAAACTCACCATAAATAAAAATATAGTTAGCTGGTATGTTAATCAATAAACCCAAAATGCTGATGATCATAGTCGGGCGACTAAAAGCGAGTCCTTCTGAATAGTTACGTAATACTAAGTAAAGACAATAACCTGGGCCACCCCAAACTATGTAACCTAGGTAGTCAAACATCAGTTGTTTGAGTTCAGGCTCCATGTCAATAGAGTCTATCAACAAAGGTGTTGCTATGTAGTAAAGCATAATAATGATGATGGAAAAGGTAACGGCTATCCAAGCGGTTTGGTAACTAGCCTTTGCTACCTCATCGTACTGTCTAGCGCCAGATAACTGCGAAACAATACTGGCTAATGCCATGATTAAACCTGATATGGCTAAAATTAAGGGTAACCAAACACTACTCGCCACAGCAACTGCTGCCATGTCAGTGGCGCTAACACGACCTGCCATTACGGTATCAGCAAAGCCCATTAAATTTTGGATCAATTGAGCAATTAAAATTGGATAAGCCAATTTCATCAGGTTTTTACTATTGGAAAAAAAGCGGTTAATGTTCATCAAGGCAATTATATCATCGAGTTTTTCTTGCTAAGATAGCAAAAAATAAAGTATTTAACTGGATGATATATGTTTACCGGTATAGTGCAATCACAAGCTGAAGTAATTGCGATAATTAGTAAAGATAATGCGATAAGGTTAACTGTTGCGTTAGCACCTTCATTAATTGAAAACCTTGAAATTGGTGCAAGTATTGCCATTAATGGCGTTTGTTTAACGGCTGTTGAATTTGGTGAGTTAGACAATGGCAGCAGTTTTATAAGTTTTGATGTGATTGATGAAACCCTTCGAGTATCAAACCTTGTTGATATAAAGCTAGGCTCAAAGGTCAATGTTGAGCGTTCGTTAAAAGTTGGCGATGAAATTGGCGGGCACATGCTCAGTGGCCATGTTCATACTCAAGCTATAGTTGCTGACCGTAAAGATAGCCAAGATAATTGCACCATAAGTTTTACTATAGCGCCTGAATATCAAAAATATATTTTTGCTAAGGGCTTTATTAGTATTAATGGTATTAGTTTAACGTTAGGCGCTGAAGTCGCTGATACATTTTCAGTGCATTTAATCCCTGAAACGTTATCGCGTACCAATTTACAATTTGTTGGTATTGGCGATAAAGTTAATATTGAGATTGATCAGCAAACTATGACCATAGTTGAAACAGTTGAACGTATGAAGCTTAACCTAAATTAAATAAGCTAAGCTTTTAGTTTACACATTTTAGTTGCTGTATTTTAATGGTTAGCAAGTAAGGTAATTAAGCCTTACTTGCCTTACTGTTAAAGCATAATAAAGGGTTGAGCATTGCCTTACATTCTCAGCTTAAAAGTACTGTTCATTATCGCTGGCAACCGCTAGCTGAATTTTTTTATTGTATTCGTCTATGTGCAAATTCAAATGCATTTCCATGCAACACGCTGGGCATTCTTCATAATAGTCTTGGTCGCCTTCACTAGCGTCTAATGATACACGGATATGATGGCCGCAATTTGGGCATTCAATGCGTTGTTCTTTAATATCATGGGGCATGTTGCCTCCTCGATGTTAACTTTATAAACCCTAGTTTTAAGTATGGTCATTTTTAATGAAAATGCGAGTGATGTAATCGCAAAAAAGTTAAATATTATCGCCCTGATGATAAAGCTTGATGGCCGAAATCCAAGGCCATACTAAGGTTGTTTTCTGGTAAGTTGTTTTATATCAACACCAAAGGTTAGCTTCGTATGATTACGGTAGGGAATAAGGAGAGAAGTTAAGGTTAGAAATTAATTATTCCTTATAGATTTTCCTTATAGATTACTCAATATCGATAATTAAGTTTTCTATTTTATTAGCAACACCGTCCCATTGCTCGGCATCAGCAGGGGCAGGAATAACTTCGGTAATAACCGGCCATGTTTTTGCCAATTCAGCATTAAGCTCTATAAAGTCTTTTTGATCTTCTGGTACTTCATCTTCCTGATAAATTGCCTCTGCAGGGCATTCAACCGGGCATAAATCACAATCAATACATGAGTCGGGGTTAATAACTAAAAAGTTAGGACCTTGATGAAAGGCGTCAGCAGGGCATACAGCGACACAATCTGTATATTTACATTGAATACAATTATCAGTTACTACAAACGCCATTTTACTCTGCTTAAGTTGGAAGTTAGTTGGATGTTAAATGTTTAAATCTAGCGCATATTTGCGATTAATATGCGGATCATACCTTGCTAGCCAACAATTTCAATTAATGTTTTAGCTTTGTATTTGGTATCGCTGAGAGTATCAGGTAAAATAGCGCCAATTTTTACCCTAGTCTTGCTTTGGAAACCTAATATGTTGCGTTTAACTAACGTCAAATTACCCCTTAACCATCAACCTGAAGAATTAAAGCTAGCTATTCTTTCTATATTAGAAATTTCTGCTGAGCAGCTTGTAGACTTTTCAGTTTTTAAACGTGGTTATGACGCGCGTAAAAAAAGCAACATCATTCTAATGTACACACTAGACGTTGAAACAACCGTTAATGAAGAACTGTTGATAACGCACAGTAAAAACCAGAACATTAAAACCAGTCCCGATACTAGCTACAAATTTGTTGGGCAGGCACCTGAAAACTTAAGCGAGCGTCCTGTGGTTATTGGTATGGGCCCTTGTGGTTTATTCGCTGGTTTATTATTAGCACAAATGGGTTTTAAGCCTATTATTTTAGAACGCGGAAAAGATGTACGTCAGCGTACTAAAGATACTTTTGGTTTTTGGCGTAAAAAAATTCTTAATACTGAATCAAACGTACAGTTTGGTGAAGGTGGCGCGGGTACGTTTTCAGACGGTAAATTATACAGCCAAGTAAAAGATCCAAAACATTATAGTCGTAAAGTATTGCATGAGTTTGTTGATGCTGGCGCACCTGCAGAAATATTATTTGTTAGTAAACCACATATTGGTACCTTTAAATTAGTGACCATGGTTGAGCAAATGCGTGCTGAAATTCATCGTCTTGGTGGCGAAGTGCGTTTTGATCAACGTGTGGACGATATTCATTTTGAAAGTGCGAATGACGGCACTGATAATATGCAAGTTACTGGTTTAACCTTAGCAACGGGTGAAGTGATATCGACCAAGCATATTGCCTTAGCAATTGGTCACAGCGCGCGTGATACTTTTGCTATGCTGCATGAAAAAGGTGTTTTCATAAAAGCTAAACCATTTTCAGTCGGGTTTAGAATTGAACATGAACAATCGGTGATTGACGATGCACGTTTCGGCGAAAATGCGGGTAATCCTATTTTAGGCGCTGCAGATTACAAGCTTGTGCACCACTGTAAAAATGGTCGCTCAGTTTATAGTTTTTGTATGTGCCCGGGTGGAACCGTGGTTGCGGCAGCATCAGAAGAAGGTCGCTTAGTCACTAACGGAATGAGCCAATATTCACGCCATGAACGCAATGCTAATAGTGCCATTGTTGTCGGCATATCACCTGAAGATTATGACGAAAACGGCAGTAAAGACAATGTCCTTGCAGGTATTGAATTTCAACGTCGACTTGAAGAAACCGCTTTTAAACTCGGTGGTGAAAACTACGATGCGCCAGTGCAACTTGTTGGTGATTTTCTCGCTGGTCGTAAAAGTGGCGAGCATGGTTCAGTTTCGCCTTCTTACAAACCCGGTGTTAAGTACTGTGACTTAAGTGAAACATTACCGGCTTACGCTATTGAAGCAATACGTGAGGCTTTGCCTGCATTTGAACGTAAAATAAAAGGCTTTTCGATGGCTGATGCAACTTTAACTGCTGTTGAAACTCGTACCTCATCGCCGATTAATATTACACGTGATAAAGAAAGCTTTGAAAGTGTTAATACTAGAGGGCTGTATCCTGCAGGTGAGGGAGCAGGTTATGCTGGCGGTATTTTATCTGCAGGTATTGATGGCATTAAAGTTGCTGAAGCTATGGCGCTTTCTATGCTTAAACAACACGCTTAAAATGCCATTTTAGAGCTTCAAGTTAATGTTCAGGGTAACTTGAAGCTTTATCATTAAAAAGTGACTGTTATATTTTTATTGAGATGAATATTGAGGTGTATATTAAGGTATTAGTTGCACTTTTCTTTATCACAAGTTACTTAATCACTTACTTCCAACATCTCTTTAATGTTCGCTTTAGTCACTTGTTGATACTTACTTTTAGGTAATTTCGCGTTCATGTTTTGCAAGCTAGACCAAATACCACGCAATGTCATCGGTTTGGCTAGCCATTGAGGTACGTTACCTTTTGGGTCAATCATAAATTGATAAGTAATATCGATTTTATTAGGCTCAATAGGTACAATTTTCCAATGAGCACCTAGAACTTGCATACGCACCACGTGTTGGTTTTTTGAAGTTTCCTTTGCGTCTTTAACCAAAATATCAATCGATAAATCTTTATTTTGCCAATATCTAGAGTGCACAACCATCTCACGGGCAGAAAATGGCCATATACTATTAAACTGAATATTGAAGATATGCTCGTTGTTTGAAACTTCTTCAATAAGCTGCGCTGACTTTGCGTTGTCAAGCCATTGAGGTGTTAGGCTTAAATCTTCAATAAAGTAAAGAAAACCGGCAAGCGTTGAGTTAAATCTGGCTTGTGCTTTTACTTCAATTAAATTGGCCTCGCTATTAATACGGTAACTAACGCTGAAAGAAGCATTTTTCTTCCATAATTTCCAAGGAGTTTCTTGGTTTTCACTATAACTTTCATTGATAACCTCAACAGTACTTTGTGCTGCTAAACTCTGCATTGATAACAAGCTAAAACAAGTGCTAAGCATCATGACTATTTTAAAGGTTAACGTTTTTTTTACTTGCTTGTTCAATATACTGGTCCTGTCCATTGCAAATTATAGAGAATTCCCCTATATTCCCGTGCTCGGCTCAGCACAATTTTTTCATTCTCATATCTTTGTGTTTGTAGTCTAACAATATAATATCGAATTTAGCTTTATATAGCGCCATTTATTGCTTAAGCATTAATGTGGTCGTTATAAATATTAATTAATAAATCTCAAGCGGCACTTAGTGTGTGTCGCCACTGAACAAAGGAAAACTACATGCCTGTAATTACGCTTCCCGATGGTAGTCAACGCTCTTTTGAACAAGCTGTGTCTGTAATGGACGTTGCCCTTGATATTGGTCCTGGTTTGGCAAAAGCCACCATTGCTGGTCGTATCAACGGTGAATTAGTTGATGCTTGTGAATTAATAAAAGAAGATGCAGCTCTGCAACTTATTACCAGTAAAGATAGTGAAGGTTTAGAGATCATTCGCCACTCTTGTGCACATTTATTAGGCCATGCTATTAAGCAATTATGGCCAAACACCAAAATGGCTATTGGTCCGACAATCGAAAACGGTTTTTATTATGATGTTGATTTAGAAGAATCAATCACCGAAGACGATTTAGTTAAACTAGAAAAGCGCATGACAGAATTAGCCAGAACCGGCTATGAAGTTATTAAAAAAACAGGTACGTGGCAAGATGCTTACGATGCTTTCACCGAACGTGGTGAAACCTACAAATTAGAAATTCTTGATGAAAATATTGATAAGTCAGATACACCAGCGCTTTATCATCATCAAGAATACATTGACATGTGTCGTGGTCCTCACGTGCCAAGCATGCGTCATTGTCATCACTTTAAGTTGATGAAAGTTGCTGGCGCATACTGGCGTGGCAATTCAGATAATAAAATGCTGCAACGTGTATACGGCACAGCATGGGCAGATAAAAAACAATTAAAAGCTTATATTGTACGTTTAGCGGAAGCTGAAAAGCGCGATCATCGTAAAATTGGTAAAACGCTAGATTTATTCCATTGGCAAGAAGAAGCGCCAGGTATGGTGTTTTGGCATAACGATGGCTGGACGATTTACACTGAGTTAGAAAAATTTGTTCGTGAAAAGCTACACGAATATGATTACGACGAAGTTAAAGCGCCAATGATGATGGACCGCAGCCTTTGGGAGAAATCTGGCCACTGGGATAAATATGCTGATGGCATGTTTACCACTGAGTCAGAAAAGCGTGAATACGCAATAAAACCCATGAACTGCCCAGGCCACGTACAAATATTTAACCAAGGGTTAAAATCTTATCGTGATTTGCCACTGCGTATTGCTGAGTTTGGCTGTTGTCACCGTAATGAGCCATCGGGTTCTTTACATGGCTTAATGCGTGTACGTGGTTTTACGCAAGACGATGCCCATATTTTCTGTATGGAGTCACAAGTACAAGCTGAAGTAACCAAATGTATCGAAATGGTTTACGACGTCTATGGCTCATTTGGCTTTGAAGATATTGTTGTTAAGCTTTCTACGCGTCCTGAAAACCGTATTGGCAGTGACGAAATTTGGGATAAAGCTGAAGCCGGCCTTGCTCAAGCATTAACTGACAGCGATATTAAATTTGAATACCTACCAGGCGAAGGTGCTTTTTACGGTCCTAAAATTGAATTTACCTTAATGGATTGTTTGGGACGTGCTTGGCAATGTGGTACTGTGCAACTCGATTTTGCTTTACCAGAGCGTTTAGGCGCAACTTATGTTGGTGAAGACAACGAAAGATACATTCCAGTGATGATCCATCGTGCAATTTTGGGTTCACTTGAGCGTTTTATCGGAATTTTGATCGAAGAGTACACTGGCAAATTTCCAACTTGGTTATCGCCAATTCAAGCAACTGTGATGAATATTACCGACAAACAGGGTCAATATTGTGAAAAAGTTGTAAAAAAACTAAAAGAAAATGGATTTAGAGCAAAACTAGACTTGAGAAATGAGAAGATAGGCTTTAAAATCCGCGAGCATACTTTAAAGCGTGTTCCGTATTTGTTAGTTGTTGGTGATAAAGAAATGGAAACTGGCGAAATTGCAGTACGAACTCGAAGTGGTGAAGATTTAGGTACAATGTCCGTAGACGACTTTGTTGCTAAATTATCGAACGAAGTGAAAACTCGTCAATAAACACTTTGAAATAAACACGTAATATTATTATTTAACCCAAGTGAGCTAAAATTAGTGCTTACTTGGTCACAACGTTCTTTGGAGGAACATGGCTATTAAAGGTGGACAACGTGGCGGGCAAAAAGAGCCGGCGCATCGTTTAAATGAGTTAATCACAGGTATTCAGGGCAATGAAGTTCGTTTAATTAAATTTGACGGCGAACCTGGTGGCATAGTTACTTTAGATGAAGCAATGGACCAAGCGGATGACGCAGGTGTAGATCTCGTAGAAATCAGCCCAACAGCTAAACCTCCTGTTTGTCGCGTCATGGATTACGGTAAGTTTATCTATGAAAAAGCTAAAGAACAGAAAGAACAACGTAAAAACCAGAAACAAATACAGGTTAAGGAAATTAAATTCCGTCCTGGAACAGATGAAGGCGATTATCAGGTCAAACTACGCAACCTGAAACGCTTTTTAGAAGGCGGCGACAAGGTCAAGGTAACATTACGTTTCCGTGGCCGTGAAATGGCCCACCAAGAACTAGGTCTTGAAATTCTAACTCGCGTTAAAAACGATTTAGAAGAATTGACTGTAGTCGAGTTTTTCCCTCGTAGAGCGGAAGGGCGTCAAATGGTGATGGTTCTCGCCCCTAAAAAATAGATAGTACCCGGTTTGACAAGTAGTTAATTGTTTTTCGGAATAATTAACTCACCGCTATTATCTTTAAGCTGGTAGACAAGGCCTACAAGTAGAATTCGACATCTTAGTTTAACTACTAAGCGCTGAGAAATTCTCGCCCTCGTTTACTTTATATTTGGCATAACAATGCGGAGTTATTAACATGCCTAAAATGAAAACCAATAAAGGTGCTGCAAAGCGCTTTAAACAGACAGCCACAGGCTATAAATTTAAACAAGCCGGTCTTCGTCATATTTTGACTAAACGCCGTACTAAAGTTAAGCGTCATCTTCGTGCTAAATGCATGATCGCCGCATCTGACATTAAGTCAGTTAAAAAACTTTTACGTCACGGTTAATAGGAGAAATAGAAAATGGCAAGAGTAAAACGTGGTGTACAAGCACGTGCACGTCACAAAAAGGTTCTAAAGCAAGCTAAAGGTTACTACGGTGCCCGTAGTCGCGTTTATCGCGTTGCTTTCCAAGCTGTAACTAAAGCTGGCCAATACGCATACCGTGACCGTCGTCAACGTAAGCGTCAATTCCGTCAACTTTGGATTGCTCGTATAAACGCAGCAGCTCGTCAAAATGGTTTATCTTACAGCCGTTTCATTAATGGTCTTAAAAAGGCTTCTATTGAAATCGATCGTAAGATCCTAGCTGACATCGCAGTATACGATAAAGCAGCTTTCACATTCTTAGTTGAAAAAGCGCAAGCTTCTTTAGCATAAGTTTGAGATATTAGCTCGATAAAAAAAGGACGCCTCTGGCGTCCTTTTCTTTTTTTTAAATGTTAAGAAACTGACTACTAAGTCAGGAAATATTGTTGCTATGGCATGAGCGATTAATTAAGCGGGTTACTCACTTGAACATCAACCTGTTTAGTTAAACGTTTATTTAACTATAGGAAGTAAAGGTCTTATTATGAGTCTTGCTGATCAAATTTTAGCGGTAAACAACGATTTGCCTATCCGCACTGGTGCTGCTGTTCATAGTGGCAAAGTACGTTCTGTATATTGGTTAACTGAAGATGACAGCCGTCGTTTAATTGAAGAAAAAAACTACGATGTTGCACTTGATACACCGCTAGCGATTATGGTGATCAGCGATCGTATTTCTGCTTTTGATTGTATTTGGCACGGTGAAGGTGGCATGAAAGGCGTTCCGGGCAAAGGTGCGGCACTTAATGCTATTTCTAATCATTGGTTTAAACTATTTAAAAAGCAAGGTTTAGCTGACAGCCATATTCTCGATATTCCTCATCCTTTTGTTTGGATCGTACAAAAAGCTAAGCCTGTAATGATAGAAGCTATTTGTCGTCAATATATTACCGGCTCAATGTGGCGCTCTTATGCAAAAGGCGAGCGTGAGTTTTGTGGTATCGAGCTAAACGATGGGCTTGAAAAAGACAGTAAGTTACCAACACTGCTACAAACTCCGTCTACAAAAGGCATTTTGCAAGGTATTCCAGGCGTTCCAGCGGTTGACGATGTTAACATTACGCGTAAAAACATTGAAGATAACTTTGCGGCTTTTAACTTCAAGTCACCCGAAGATATAGCTTTATATGAAAAGTTATTAACAGAGGGCTTTGATGTTATCTCTGATGCATTAGCTAACATTGATCAAATTTTTGTCGATACCAAATTTGAATTTGGCTATGTTAAAGACCGTAACGGTAATGACAAACTAATTTATATGGATGAAGTAGGCACGCCTGATTCATCACGCATTTGGGATGGCGAGCAATATCGTGCGGGTAAAATTGTTGAAAACTCTAAAGAAGGCTTCCGCCAATTACTTCTTAGCCACTTTCCAGACCCTGATATTCTTTTGAATAAAGACCGAATGACAGAGCGTGAAGCGCTTGCTCGCGATAACGAACTACCTGCTGAAGTGTTAATGTCTCTATCGGCAACTTATCTTGCCATTGCAGAGAAAGTCATTGGTGAAAAAATTGTTTTATCGCAAAATCCGAAACAAGAAATTATTGATATTTTACGAGATAAATATCAACTGATCGATTAGGCTTGAGTGTTAATTAATCGTGATACCAATATACTAAAACAGCCTCGTAACAGCGGGGCTTTTTTATCAGTAAATTTTGATGATAATATCTTGTACATGTTATTTAATTAAGTTTTAAGGAACTTGACACTGATTCACAAGGGTAGTTAAATGATGTGCATTAATAAAATAATAATTACAGTTTTTAGCTAAATTAATACAGTGGTAAGAGGGAAGTCGATAAACAATGGAAAGTATTTTATTAGAATATCATGATAACGCAGATCTTTATGATTCTTATATGCCTTTTTTCAAACATGGTGGTTTGTTTTTTCGTACTGATGATGAGTATGATTTAGGCACACCGATCAACCTTTACGTTAGTCTACCTGATTCACTAGAGTCAATTTGTGTTAAAGCTCAAGTAGGGTGGGTAACTCCTCAAAATTCTCAAAATGGTAATGATGCGGGTGTTGGAGTCGCTTTCGTGGAAGATCACGAAAATCTAAGCCAGCAAATACAAAATGCCATTCAACTTTTTATGAATATGGATAAACCTACCTTATCAATGTAGTAACACTTGGCTATTTTTTGTGATTGATTAATGAGTTAAACAATAATAATAAAAGGTAATAATAATGAATAAATGGTTTCTACTCGATAATGGGAAAATTAAAGGTCCTTTTGATTTAACTGAAGCACAAGCATTGGTGGCAAATAATCCATATCTATATGCATGGCAGCCGTTATATTCGCACTGGACACCAGTCAATCAAATTAGCCATTTTAATGTTGCTGCAGATATTCCTTCTCCTCCACTCGATATTCCTGAAGAGTTAAGGTTAGCTTTTGTTGAAGAAGAGCGTCAATTGGTGACTCAGTTAGATAAACTAGACTCGGAACTTACGCCAATTAGTGATGATATTGCTGAGGTAACGGGAGAAATAAATCGTTATCTAGAGTTAACCCAGAGCTTAAATAGTGAAGTAAGTTCGGTTATTGCTAATATTGAACAGCAATTTGCTGCGCTACAACAAAACCTGGCGATTAAAACTAAATTAAATTAAATTAAATGTAATACGTACGTTTATATTTTTATTCGTTAAATGTAATTTCAATAAAAAGAAGAATAAATAATGAATACATGGATTTTTTCAAAAAATGGTCAAGTAACTGAACCTCTAGCAATAGCCGAAGCAAAAAAATATGTTGTAGAAAATCAAGATGCTTATGCTTGGCAGGCTAGTTACACACAATGGTTACCCGTTCATAGTATAAGTGAATTTCAGGCATTATTACCCGAGCCTGAAAACAGCGCCCAAATACCTCAAGTCATTATTGATGAGTTTTTTTCGAAAGAACAAACGTTGAATCAATACTTTGATGAAATGAATCAAAAACTTGCTGATAGTGAAGCTAATGCCTCACTCTTTGCACAAGAGATTGAAAATTATAAAAAACTAACGGCGTCATTAAGTCCTGAAATGAAGGGCAATATTAATGATGTTGAACAGCAATATTTAGCTTTGGAAGCAAAATTAAATAATCTTAAGCAGGTAGTTAATTTATCTCAAACAAAGCTAGACACAGTAGTAAATGAATTTAATGAAAAGGTGTCGACTAAGTCAGTAAAAAGCACTGTTGTGCCACAGCAAGCTCAAAAAACGAAAACTAATGCATCGTCAATTCAATTAGTATCAAAAGACACTGTTAAAGCTGAAACCGAAAAAAATGCAAAGCCTGAGCAAAAATCTGAAACCGTAAAAAATACAAAGCCTGAACAAAAAGCTGAATCAACTAAAGTTACAAAGGTTGAGCAACCTACAGAAGCTGAAAAAAACGCAAAGGCTGAAGACACTGCAGAGCAAAAAGATAATAGCAAAGTAGCGCCTGAAGTGAAAAAAGTACCAACGGCTAAGGTTATTAGTACTCGTGCACCTAAACGCGTTGATATTAAAAAGGTTAATACGCGCCCAAGTGACTCAAACAATAACAATAATACATCTACAGAAGAAGCTGGCGTTACAAAAAAGCAAGCAAGTGAACAAGTAGAAGCCGTAAAAGCATCTAATGATAAAGCTAAGCCTGTGGCAGTAAAAGAACCTTCCGTTGAAGCTCAGGTTGAGGGTAAAGAGAAAACAGCTAATGTAGCCAACCCTAGTAATCTGGCGACAGAAGAAAACGATGATAAGAACCCCAATCTACAGTCTAAACTTGAGTCTGGTGTGAAAAATATCTTCAAATCTGTTTTTACTAAAGAAGAACCTGTAACTTCCAAGAATATTTTTACTGATATCATAGAAAAAGATAACAAAAATGAGGATGTTAAACAGCCAGCCACTGAAGCTGTTAGCGCTGAAGATGAGGCCTTAAAAGCACCACGTAGAAGACGACGAAGATAAAAAGTTAATTTGCATTGTATGCAAAGTAGACGAAAACCTAGCGGATAAACCCTAAGTAAGTTAATACACTTGTATTGAAAATAGCCTCGCATTAGCGGGGCTTTTTTATATAACCTGAACTCTGGGTAATGAGTGCTTGATACTCAAGTGAATCAAAAGTTTAGGTGCTAAAGTAAATGCTATAGCAAAGTGAACATCACGAATAGACTCCATCAATGCTTCATTTATGTCATTGCCCAAGAAAAATGTTTATGGATAGCGCGCTATTTATCGACGTTTTAACGCAGGCAATGGGTTAAAAGGGAGCATTGAGCAAGTGCTGCTTATTCAGCGTTTAGGTTAGATATGGTTTATAGGGCTTTAGAACTTTATGACAATAGGCTTATTTATCCGCATACATTCCTAGCCCACATAACTAGCCGACATAACTAGCTTAGCATTTACATTGTTGCCCCATTCAGTAGCAAGACGGCTTTTTCGCACCAATATAGCGCCTTTCTGTTTTTAGTTTGCACCATACTGGTTCGTTGTTCTTTATTCAAATCAAGTGGATTCTCCTTAAGTTGTTATTATAGTTATACTTTTTAAGTTGGGCATAAATGGTGCTTAGTGTTAGGAAATAATAAGAAATAAATTAACTATGAATGCACTAAAGGTGATCGAATGAAACTAATAACCGCAATTATTAAGCCCTTCAAAATGGACGATGTCCGTGAAGCTCTAAACGAAATTGGTTTAGATGGTATGACAGTAACAGAAGTCAAAGGCTTTGGTCGTCAAAAGGGCCACACTGAGCTTTATCGTGGCGCTGAATACTCAGTAGATTTTCTACCAAAAATTAAATTTGAAATTGCAGTTAAAGACGATTTTGCTGAGCGTGTTATTGACACTATTGTTAGCTCGGCTCAAACCGGAAAAATTGGTGATGGTAAAATTTTTGTCACCAATATTGAGAATATTACCCGTATTCGAACCGGAGAAGTAGACGACGACGCTATTTAATACTAGCTAGTTCATGTAGAAGTAATAACAAACTCGACTAAAGAGTACATATAGCAAATAGATTTAAATAGTGGATGTAAAAATGAATAAAATATTAATCACACTTATCGCCTTACTGGTTTCTTTACCTAGCTATGCGCAAGAGGCAACACTTAACAGTTCGAATACCGCATGGGTATTAACTTCAACCGCATTAGTTTTATTGATGACCTTACCAGGCTTAGCGCTTTTTTATGGCGGTTTAGTTCGTCGTAAAAATATACTCTCAATTTTAATGCAGTGTTTTGCCATTGCAGGTGTTTCATCAATATTATGGTTTATTGTTGGCTACAGTTTAGCTTTTGGCGAAGGTAATGCCTGGATAGGCGACTTTAGTAAAGTGCTAATGGTTGGCATGACCAAAGAGACACTAGCAGGGGATATTCCAGAAAGTTTGTTTATGCTTTTTCAAATGACCTTTGCGGTAATAACACCTGCGCTTATTGTCGGTGCTTATGCAGAGCGAATGAAGTTCTCAGCGGTATTATTGTTTTCGGGGTTATGGCTTTTAATTGTGTATGCACCGATTACCCATTGGGTTTGGGGCGGCGGATGGCTTGCACAAATGGGCGTTTATGATTTTGCTGGTGGTATTGTGGTACATATTACTGCTGGTGTTGCAGCACTTGTTGCCGCAGTAGTGCTTGGTCCTCGTCACGGCTTTCCAAAAACACCTATGTTACCGCATAACTTAACGATGACAGTGACTGGCGCAGGTATGTTATGGGTTGGTTGGTTTGGGTTTAATGGTGGTAGTGCTTTAGCAGCTAATGGAGATGCTGCGATGGCAATGCTAGTTACTCATCTTTCTGCCTCTGCTGGTGCCTTAACTTGGGCTGCAATTGAATGGAGAAAATTTGGTAAAGCAAGTGTACTTGGCGCGGTAACTGGTATGGTTGCTGGCTTAGGTACTATTACGCCAGCGTCAGGTTTTGTTGGCCCTGGTGGCGCGTTAATTATTGGTATTTCTGCGGGTATTATTTGTTTTTACTCAACAGTTTATATTAAACAGAAGCTTAAAATTGACGACTCTTTAGATGTGTTTCCCGTTCATGGTATAGGTGGCATATTAGGCACTTTACTGGCCGGTGTATTTGCTTCTACAGAACTGGGTGCGTTTAGTGGCTTTGGTTACGCTGAGGGTATTACAACTATGCTTGGGCAAGTAACCGTACAGTTAATTGGCATAGGTTCTACAATTGTTTATACCGCTGTTGTATCTTACATTCTCTTTAAATTAGTCGCATTAATGACTAAAGGGTTAAGGGTTTCAAAAGAGCAAGAAACTACTGGCTTAGATTTAACAGAGCATGATGAAGTTGGCTATAACATGTAATAGAGATTACTAGCGATATTCATAATCTTGAAAATAAACAAGATTAAAACAAAAAATGGCTTCAGAATTTGAAGCCATTTTTTTATCTGGAATAACACGATTAAATATTTATTGTAGTGTTTAATCACTAATTATAGGTTAGTAATTTAATAATTTATTATCTCAATGGCGTTTAATTAGTAATTAGCGGTGATATTTCTTGAAAAACGTATATTTACTCTACTCTAACGTTAATTTTTTGTGTAAAATCGTTCACCATTTTATTAATCGAAAAAGTCTAGCTAAAGGCCAAATTAGGCCGATGTTAATGCCCTATATTTTTGTACTAAAACTATGGGCGCTTTGAACACGCTTTAGAGGAACTCATGAATTTAGACGATATTATATTGCAGGCAGAACAAGCAATTGCAGCGGCGACTGATCCTGCAGAACTTGACCAAGTTCGCGTTAATTTCTTAGGCAAAAAAGGTTTGTTCACTGAGCAAATGAAAGGCCTAAGCAAGTTACCAAAAGAAGAAAAGCCCAAAGCGGGTCAAGTGATTAACATCGCTAAACAGCAAGTGCAAAAATTGTTGACTGAACGTGGTGAATTATTACGTGCCGCTGTTATCAAGCAACAACTTGCTGCTGAATCTATCGATGTAACATTGCCTGGTCGTGGCGATGAGTTAGGTGGATTACACCCTGTTACGCGTACCATTGAAAGAATTGAAAGCTTTTTCGGTGATTTAGGTTTCTCTGTTAAACAAGGCCCAGAAGTTGAAGACGACTTTCATAACTTCGATGCTTTAAATATCCCTGAACATCATCCTGCTCGTCAAGATCATGATACGTTCTACTTTAACCCTAAGTTAGTGCTTCGTACGCAAACGTCTGGTGTACAAATACGTACCATGGAAAAAGAACAGCCACCTTTGCGTATTATTTCTCCGGGTAAAGTGTATCGTAACGATTATGACCAAACACATACGCCAATGTTCCATCAAGTAGAAGGCTTAATGGTGGATAAAGACGTAAGTTTTACGCATTTAAAAGGTGTGTTGCATGACTTTTTACATCACTTTTTTGAAGAAGAAGTAGAAATTCGCTTCCGCCCATCATATTTCCCATTTACTGAACCTTCTGCTGAGGTCGATATTATGGGCAAAAATGGCAAATGGTTAGAAGTATTAGGCTGTGGCATGGTGCATCCAAATGTACTGCGCAGCGTTGGTATTGACCCTGAAGTTTATACCGGCTTTGCTTTCGGTATGGGGGTTGAGCGATTAACCATGTTACGTTACGGCGTAAATGACTTACGCTCATTCTTTGAAAATGATCTTCGCTTCTTAAAACAGTTCAAGTAGGAAAGCCATATAATGAAATTTAGTGAATCTTGGTTACGTGAGTGGGTTAATCCTGCTATATCTTCAGATGAATTAGCACATCAAATTACTATGGCTGGTCTAGAAGTTGACGCCGTAGAACCTGTAGCGGGTGAATTTAGCGGTGTGTTAATTGGTGAAGTGGTTGAATGTGGCCCTCATCCAGACGCAGACAAATTACAAGTAACAAAAATTAATTTAGGTCCAGACTTTAATGACGGTGAGTTAGTCGATATTGTTTGTGGCGCTAAAAATTGTCGTTTAGGTTTAAAAGTAGCCGTTGCCACTGTTGGTGCTGTATTACCGGGCGATTTTAAAATTAAAAAAGCAAAGCTTCGCGGTGTACCATCACACGGTATGTTGTGTAGTGAATCTGAGATTGGTTTAGCCGACAGCGCTGACGGTATCATGGAATTAGCCAGCGATGCGCCTATTGGTCAATGTGTTCGTGAATACCTTGATCTTAACGATGTAACGATTGATGTGGACTTAACTGCTAACCGTGGCGATTGCTTAGGCCTTAAAGGTTTGGCTCGTGAAGTGGGTGTATTAAATAGCTTAAGTGTAACTGAGCCTGAAATAGCAACAGTATCTCCAACAATTGATGATACGCTTGATATCACATTATCCGCTGAATCTGCTTGTCCACGCTATTTAGGTCGTGTGATTAAAAACATTAATGTTAATGCCCAAACACCTTTATGGATGGTTGAGAAGCTACGTCGTTGTGGTACACGTTCAATTGATCCTGTGGTTGATGTAACTAACTTTGTATTGCTTGAACAAGGCCACCCAATGCATGCTTTTGACTTGGCAGCAATAGAAGGTGGCATTAACGTACGTTACGCTAATGAAGCAGAAAAACTAACCTTGTTAGATGGTAATGAAGTTACATTATCAACACAAACGTTGGTGATAGCTGATAACGCAAAAGCATTAGCGATGGCGGGTATTTTTGGTGGTTTAGCATCAGGTGTTACTAACGAATCAAAAGATATTTTCTTAGAAAGTGCGTTTTTTGCACCTTTAGCTATCTTAGGTAAGGCACGTCAATATGGTTTACATACTGATGCATCGCACCGTTATGAACGTGGTATTGATCCACAACTTCAACATGATGCTATGGAACGTGCAACACAATTACTGCTTGAAATTGTCGGTGGTGAAGCCGGACCTATCGTTGAAGCCGTTTCAAAAGATAATATTCCAGCTGAAAAAACTGTAACACTGCGCAGAGCAAAGTTAGATGCTCGTATTGGCCACCATATTAAAGATGCTACTGTTAGCGATATATTAACGCGTTTAGGCTTTAACGTTACTGAAAACGGAACAGAGCAAGACAAAGTGTGGACTGTTGTTGTACCAGCATACCGTTTTGATATCAGTATTGAAGTTGACTTAATTGAAGAAGTTGCTCGCATATTTGGTTACAACAATATTCCCAATGTTTCACCAAAAGCAACGTTAGCGATGCGTGAGCAAAAAGAAGCACAGTTGCCACTGAGTAAACTACGTAACGTTTTAGTTAATCGTGGCTACCAAGAAGCAATAACTTATAGTTTTGTTGATCCGAAAGTACAGGCGCAATTACACCCTGGACAAGAGACCATGACTTTACCGCATCCTATTTCTTCTGAAATGTCAGAAATGCGTGTAAGTTTATGGACCGGATTATTACAATCGGTTGCCTATAATCAAAATCGTCAACAAGCACGTGTACGTTTATTTGAAGCAGGTTTACGTTTTATCCCAGATAACAGTGTAGAAAATGGTGTTCGTCAAGAAAACATGATTGCAGGTGTTCTAAGCGGTCAACGCAGTGAAGAACATTGGGATATTGAAAAAGCTGCTTCAGACTTTTACGACATTAAATCTGATGTGCAAGCATTGCTAGGATTAACAAATAACGAAAGTGAATTTGTTTTTTCTAAGGCTGAAATTGACGCTTTACACCCAGGACAAACAGCTGCTATTCATAAAAATGGTGTACTGGTTGGTCATGTTGGTGCCTTACATCCTGAATTAGAACGAAAATTAGGCCTTAATGGACGCACATTAGTTTTTGAACTTTTATTGAGCGAAGTTTGTACACAAAATATCCCTCAAGCACGCGACATATCTCGCTTTCCGGCCAACAGACGTGACATCGCTGTAGTGGTAGAAGAGCAAGTTAGTGCAAATAAAGTACTACAACTTATTGAAAAGGTTGGCGGAAATTATTTAGTTGATCTAAACTTGTTCGATGTATACCAAGGTAATGGTATAGAATCTGGTTTTAAGAGCTTAGCAATAGCAATGACATTGCAAGATAATAATAAAACCTTAGAAGAAAAGGATATCACTGACGTAGTTGACCGAGTGGTTGATACCTTAAAAACTGAACTAAATGCATCTCTGAGGGATTAAATAATGGCGCTAACAAAAGCAGAAGTAGCAGAACATTTATTTGAAAAAGTCGGGCTAAGTAAGCGTGACGCAAAAGATATGGTTGAAGTGTTTTTTGAAGAAATTCGCGAAACCTTAGAATCAGGCGAGCAAGTTAAATTGTCTGGTTTTGGTAATTTCGACCTACGTGTTAAAAGTGAACGTCCTGGTCGTAACCCTAAAACAGGTGAAGACATTCCAATTTCAGCGCGTAAAGTAGTAACTTTTCGACCTGGCCAAAAACTTAAAAGTCGCGTAGAAGACGGTAATAGCGAATAAGCAAGTCAGTTTTGTAGTTAGTACAGTATTAAAAAAGGTTGCTTAGGCAACCTTTTTTATTGGCAAAAAATCAATACTTTAGTTATTGGCGTTGTTTTTGTTGAAAGCCGATCAATGAAGCAGATAATGTCATAACAACCAGCAAACAAAATATTACCCCACTAATAAACACGTTTGTTATACCGCCAGGTATGTACTCAACAAAAGATGTTAAGAACTGGCCAGAAAATATAGCCATCGTGAAAAAGGATAAATTACGCCCTCTAACTTTTATATCGCTAAGTTCAACAGTCATATGGTTTAATAGTGGAACACTTAAGCCAAACCCAATACCGCTAAAAACAGCACCAATAACCAATAAAGCTGCTCCTTGTTGTAAGAAACAAAAGAACGAAGCACTGTAGGCAATAAAAGCTAATACTAAAACTTTTTTCTCTCTGAATATTCTGGTCAGTTTGGGCATAAAGTTGGCGGTTACAACTGCGATTAGCGATATAAACGCAAGTAAAAACCCGACTTGTTCTTCATTGTAATTTTTTTCATGCATACTAATAGGAAGTAAAATAATACTGGTAAAAAAGGCAATCATACTCAGAACAGCAATAGCATAAATACTGTTTAGAGATAGCGTTTTATTGTCGAGAATAGCTTGTTTAGGAGCATTGGTTTGTAGTTCGTTGGGGTGACGCTTAGGGATAAAAAGCAACAACATAACGAGAAATATCCATGAAACTAAATAAAGTGACAAAGGCAATGCCCAATGCCAAGAAGCAAATAAGCCACCTAAAGATAAAAATATTACCCCACCTAATTCTATCGCCATTCCTTGTTTAGCTATCATATCTAATCGCGCTTTAGCGAAGTACCATTGCGAAATAAGTACAGTGCTACCTGCCATAACTAAGGCAGTTACACCACCGAGTAGAACTCGGTTCGTAAAAACCAGCATTGGACCGTATAACCAGTAAACACTTACCCCTAAAAAACCATAGAGAAATAGTCCAGCAATTACCGATTTATAGGCACCATAACGATCAATTAGCTTACCAGCTATTGGGGCAAAAATAATCGCACCTAAAGCGGGTAATGTTACTAATAATATTGCGTTATCAGATACACCTAATGCGCTTGAAATTTTGATTAAACCAGGTGCAACCAGTGCACCAACCATGATTGTTAAGCAGGAAATACACAATAATGTATAACTACCGATTATTTTTAACTGATGCATAAAAGCTCCAAAGTAAGGGCAATAGAAAAGTGATTATTTTTTAGCGAATGAGTTGAAAGTAGTGCTCAATAAAATGAAAAAAATACTGATAATGACAACGCCTGGCCATTGGTAAAGCGAAAAAGCTTTAATACCAGCAATTGAACCTAATGCACCACCGGTGTAATAACCCAGCATATAAATACCGTTTATTCGGCTTTGTGCGTTTGCATCAATACTAAAAACTCGAACTTGATTAGCAACTTGTGCACTAAAAATAGCGAAGTCGATAAAAATAATGCCAATAATTAGCGCTAAAAGGTTACCGGAAAAAAGCCCCGTTATTGAAAACCCAGTAGCCGCTAATCCAAGCACAATTAAAATTAACGTTTTAGCGCCCAATTTATTAACCCACTTGCCAGAAGCTTTAGCGCCAATTACACCAGCTAAAGCAATTACACCAAAGAGTCCTGCTTGCTGTGCGTTATAATTGAACGGAGCTTGGCTGACATAGATTGCAAGTGTTGCCCAAAGCGCGTTAAACGCAGCAAACCAACATGCCCCCGATAATGTGAATGTTTGTAATGATTTATGTTGGGTAAATAAATTAAGCGTGCTTTTTAGTAGCGGCCAATAACGTAGACGACTTTGCGGTTTGTTATTGGGTAAAAATAGCTGCAATAAAATACCGAATATGGCTGCTAACACTGCCGACATGATAAAAACACTGCGCCAACCATAGTGCTCTCCCACAAATCCACTTAACGTTCTTGAAAGAAGAATGCCCAGGGTTAATCCCATCATTAATGTACCAAGAGTTGTTGCTTTGTTTTCTTGCGATACCAGTGAGGCAGCAAAAGGGATCAGCTGCTGGGTAATATTCGCGCTTACCCCGATCAGAAATACAGCGATTAATAAAAACGTTAAACTCGGTGCAACTACCGCTAAAGCGCAGGACATTACCAGTAAGCAAGATAAAACGCTGATTAAACGCCGGCGCGGGATAGCATCACCCAGCGGAGAAATAAAGAGAAGTGCAAAAGCGTATCCCAACTGAGTTAAGGCGGGAATACTGCCTAATTGTGAATCAGTTAAATAAAACTCTTGGGCAATTAATGGCAGAATAGGTTGGCTGTAATACAAGTTTGCTGCTGTTGCGGCAATAGTGGTTGCCATTAATAATAAAAGAAATTGATTTAAAGGTTGGCGCTGCGAAGGTGTGTGCATTTTTATCTCAAGGTAAAAAATAATGACACGATGATAGTTGGTTTTTATCTATATAAAAAATGTTAATATATTATAGAATCTATACTAAAAATGTATTCATGGTGTTTTTTTAAGCGCAATAATTCTAAGCAATATGACTCAAAATATAATTGGAATAAATCAATGGATATAAAAGTTTTAAAAAGCTTTATTAGCGTTGCTAAACATAAAAGTTTTTCAGAAGCAGCAAAGGAGCTTCATACAGTACAACCTGCTATAAGCCGACATATTTCGGCATTAGAAATAGAGCTTGGTGTGAGTTTATTTACCCGAAATTCACGCGATGTTGCTATTACTCAAGCGGGAGAGCAACTACTAAAAGATGCAAACTCAATTATAGCGTTAACAGCGCAGGCAAAAGTACAGGTTAAACGTGCACATAATGGACAAATAGGGAAACTTAATATTGCCTATTTAAGCTCAGCTTGTTTAACTTTTTTGTCTACATTGGTTCGTCGATATAAATCACAGTTTCCGCAGGTGCATGTAACGTTATTTGAAATGACAGTTACCGAGCAAATTGAAGCACTAAAAAGTGATCAAATCGATGTCGCATTTTCTCGGCCCTTACCTCAGTCAATAAGCGATGAGTTTATAAGTCATTGTATTTATACAGACAAGCTTGTTGCTATTGTGAATGCAAATCATAAACTTGCTAGTAAGCAAAGTGTAGATTTAACAGAGTTGAAGCATGAAGCCTTTATTATTTTTAATCGAAGTGAAGCGTTTGGGCTCTTTGATGAAACCATTAGGCTATGTAAAGAAGCTAACTTTTCACCCAATATAACCAGTCAGCCTCGGCATATGCAAACCTTAATAACAGAAGTGTCAGCAGGTTTAGGTGTAGCTATTGCACCTTACTGTGTACGTAAGCTGTATAGTGAAGACTGCCACTTTTTACCACTAAAAAACATCAATATGCCAATACCATTACAAATTCAATATAATAAAAATAATAACCGTGCAACCGTTTGCGCTTTTGTAGAGGTAGCGTTAAATGCTAAAGACGAAATTAGGCAAAGTATGGAAAATTAAGCACCTTGAGTAACTCGCATTATTGCCCTGAAAGAAATTAACAATATTTTTTGTGGGGTTTGTTTGACGTTTTATCGTGGGTTAGGGGGTTACAGCGTTAGTTTTTTTAAATGGGTATTTAACAAGCAATACCGTTAACTCTTTCAAAATTAATCCTCCAATGGCTAAAGTGGCACCCGTAGCTATAGCATTGAGTTCTAGCGGAATTGCCATGGAAAAGTTCTCGGCGGTCCCTGAAGCTATTTGCTTGTCTAAATGCCAAATAATTTGGTATACACTGTTGAGATAATCTGATTGAGATATTTGTGTTAAATGATTTGCTAAGTAGTCTACACGTAAAGATAAATGTTCAATTAACTCGCCCGTGCTGATAATAGAAGCTTCAGTGTTTTCTTTATAGCGTGCAATCATGGTAATTAAACTGCCTTCAAAGTGTTGCTGTGCTATCAGTTCAAATTGAGCCAATTGAGATTGAGCTTCGGCTAAGTGGCCACCGAGACGTTGCTGATATTGCTGCATAAACTCAGGCAGCTGCACACCTAAAATAAATGTAACCGTGAAAAAGCAACGATCAATAATATTGTTAAATACCGTCAACATAATGATAAGTTACCCGATGGAGAATATAGTGTTACGTTAGCACAATTAATGACAAAATTCAGCGCAAAAAAACTAAGTCAGTGTTAGGTTTTAAACTATTAATTGCCTAACAGTGATAATATAGCGTGACGTAAAATCGGTAAGTCACATTAAATTCACTTGGAAGTTAACCACAAACATGCGCAGATCATCACATCATAGTGAACATGAAGTTACTACTTTTAATTGGCATGTAGTTAAATTGCTATTGCCTTATTTATTTGAATTTAAGGCGCGTATATTTTTTGCCTTAGCTTGTTTAGTGTTAACCAAAGTAGCCAGTGTTTACCTGCCATTTATTCTTAAAGACATTGTTGATATTTTAGATAAACAACAAGAAAACCGTATTTACCTTGTGCCATTTGCATTAGTTGGGGCATACGGGTTGGTCAGATTAACCATCGTACTTTTTGCTGAAATTCGTGACACTTTATTTGGTCGAGTTACCGAACGGGCAATCCGACGTATTGGTTTAAAAGTTTTTCAACATCTACACAAATTAGATTTAGACTTTCATTTAAATCGTCAAACGGGTGGCTTATCGCGTGATATAGATCGAGGTACCACCGGCATTAATTTTTTAATGCGCTTTATGGTCTTTAATATTATTCCCACCTTAATAGAAATAACCATGGTCGTGGGGATTTTATTTTTTAACTATGGTATTTGGTTTGCGCTCATTACCTTATCTTCTATCGTGTTGTATGTTGCTTATTCAGTGTATGCAACAGACTGGCGAACTCGTTTTATAAGAGAAGCCAACAAGGCAGATTCATCGAGTAACACGCGTGCAATTGACAGCCTACTAAATTATGAAACCGTTAAATATTTTACTAATGAAGACTTTGAAGCAAAATCTTACGATAGCCAATTAGCTAACTGGGAACAGGCAAAAATGAAGAATCGTTTATCTTTATTTGCCCTAAATGGTGGCCAAGCGTTGATTATATCGTGTGCAATGACCGCAATGTTAGCTTTAGCTGCCTACCAAGTAACCCACGAGAAAATGACCTTAGGTGACTTTGTTTTGATCAATGCTTTTATGATGCAGCTATTTATTCCGTTGAACTTTCTAGGTTTTGTTTACCGTGAAATTAAAGGTTCATTAGCCAATATAGAGCAAATGTTTGATCTGATGCTAAGAAAACCTAAAGTAGAAGACAATGCACAGGCTAGCGAATTAAACCTAACGCAGGCGGAAATTAAATTTGAAGATGTATCGTTCGCCTATAATGTTAAAAGGCCTATTATTAAAAACATATCGTTTACCATAAAAGCAGGTCAAAAGGTTGCTGTAGTCGGTGAAAGTGGCTCTGGAAAATCAACACTAGTGAAGTTGTTATTTAGGTTTTACGATTGTGACAGCGGTAAAATAGCCGTAGATGGACAAGATATTCGTCTTGTTACACAGCACTCATTAAGAAAAAATATTGGCATAGTGCCACAAGATACTGTGTTATTTAATGATACGCTTTTTGAAAATGTACAATATGGAGCACCAGAGGCAAGTGCTGAAAACGTACATAATGCCTTCAAACTAGCACATTTATCTGACTTTGTTTCAAGATTACCTGAAGGCGTTGAAACTATAGTTGGAGAGCGTGGCTTAAAGTTATCAGGTGGTGAAAAACAACGTGTTGCAATTGCGCGTACTATTTTGAAGAACCCGAAAATTTTAGTGTTCGACGAAGCAACATCTTCACTTGATAGCCAGTCAGAACAAGCCATATTACGTGCCATTAAAGAAGTTGCAGAACATAGAACTAGCTTGGTTATTGCACATCGTTTATCAACTATTGTCGATGCTGATAATATTATTGTTATGCAACAAGGTGAAATTGTCGAGCAGGGTACACACCAGCATTTAATCACTGAAAAAGGCCATTATTATAGAATGTGGCAATTACAACAATCAGACAACAGTGAATAGCTTTTCTACGACTTGCTACTCAGTATGAATAAAGAAAGAGAAAAATTGAGTAAAATTTTATGACGGTAATACATGAAATAGAGCAAACCAAGCAATGGTTAACTCAGGTTATTATCAACCTGAACTTCTGCCCATTTGCTAAGAAAGAGTTTGTAAACCAAACCATTCATTATCATGTAAGTGAGAAAGCACAGCTAAAAACTGCTTTAGTTGAGTTTTTAGCGCAATGTCATTACTTAAATGATAATCCAGCCATTGAAACAAGTTTGTTAATTTACAGTGATGGTTTTAGAGATTTTAACCGTTTTCTTGATTTGGTTGATGACAGCAATGATCTTATTGTTGAACATGGCTTTGAAGGGATATTTCAAATAGCGACCTTTCATCCAGAATACTGCTTTGCTGATGCTGATTACGATGATGCCAGTAACTATACCAACCGTTCTCCATACCCTACATTGCACTTAATTCGCGAGCAAAGCATGGAACGCGTGCTCAGTGTATATAAAAACCCTGAAGCTATTCCTGAAAATAATATTGCCTTAGCTGAAAAAATGGGAGCAAAATATTTTCAGTCTTTACTACATAAAATTAGCAATAGTTAGCAAAGATTAAATCAACTTAAAAATCCTGCTTAGTTTTCATATTGCTAATAACTTTTCTTTGCTATTCACACCGTACTTTGAATTACGATATACTGGCAACAATTTAGATATAAGCGTCACTTGTGCGCTTACTCATTAGGTATATTTTTGTGGAAAAACTTCCTGTTATAAAAGTTGGTGGTAGCGTTGAAGAAGCTGTAAAAGGCGAATATTCTCTTGATGTAGTAGCAATATTAAAAGAAGCGTGGCAATTAACCTTAAAGTCGCGCATGTCAATTAATTTAGGGTTACTGACTTGCCTTGTTATCGGTATGTTAGTGTCAATTATAGTCAGTAGCCAACTCGGTGGTATAGAAGTTGCGATTCAAGACCAGCAGTCTGCCACTTTACTTAATATTATCGTTACTTTAGTGGTTTACCCCTTTATTGTTGGTGTAGAAATGATGGGCGTATTTCACTCTGTTGGTTTGAAAACCAAACCAAAATTGATTTTTGGTTTTTTTAAACGCGGTAGTTGGGTAGCGGTTAGCGCCTTACTCACCTCTACTTTAGTTACTATGGGTTTAGCTTTGTTCTATATACCCGGTATATTTTTAGCTGTGGCATTATCGTTAGTCTTACCTTTAGTGGTAGAAAAGCAAATGTCACCGTTAAAAGCCATAACGGTAAGCATTCAGGCTACACGTTTTCAATGGTTTAAAATATTTTCAATTTACTTAATTCTAGCCTTGGCTGTCATGGTTGCCGCTTTACCTGTAGCCGCTGCAGGTGCTTCAGAGTTAGGTTTTGTTGCTATCGCATTTTTTCTTTTCTGTTTGGCTTATTTAGCGCCGCTTTTTTACAATGTGAAAGGAATTTTATATCGCGAAATATTTGGTTTACAAATGCAAGCCGAAGCACAAAAAAATAACAACACGAATGACACATTTTCAGCGTAAGACAACCGCTTCCTTAAGTAGAGTAAAGTAGACGGTGCTCTATACTAAAAGTAGCTGCACAAGGAGTAATTGTTTTGGTTAATATTAAAAAGAAAAAAATTTTAGGGCTTATATGTTTAGTGCTGTTGGGCGCAGGGCTAGTGGCACCTTTTACTTTTTTAAAGCTAGAAGAGATCAGTATCAGTAGTTCGAATGAAATAACAGCGCCAAAAAAAGTCATTAAAAAAGTCATTAAAAAGGTAGAGAAGCCTCTGCATGATGTTAAGTTACCCAACTTTGCTAAGATCCGCGATGTAAAAGAGAAAAAACGTAAATTTTTTGCTTTTATTAAACCTGCAGTTACTGCCGAAAATAAAAAAATATTGGCTAAGCGTGCAGAGGTAGAACGTTTAATCGAGCAGTTAACTTTAGAGCAACCCTTTAGTGTTGAAGATGAAGCGTTAGTGGCTAAGTTAGTCAACGATTATAAGGTCAGTAAAAAGTTTTCACTATTAAAGCAGCTTTACGAACTTCAACTTAAAGTCGATGTGATCCCGCAAGCGCTTGTTTTAGTGCAAGCAGCCAATGAGTCTGCATGGGGTACTTCTCGATTTGCTAGAATTGGTTTAAATTTTTTCGGTGTTTGGTGTTATAGCGAAGGCTGTGGCATGGTGCCGAATAGCCGTAACTCTGGTGCCGCACATGAAGTTGCGGCTTACAGCTCGGTGAAACAAGGTGTTGAGCGCTATTTGCATAACATAAATACTCATCGTGCTTATAGCGTATTCAGGATTATTCGTGGCCAATTAAGAGAACAAAACCAACCCTTAGTGCCCGAAATACTGGCAACAGGATTAACCGCATATTCTGAACGTGGTGCTGATTATGTGTTAGAACTGACAGAAATGATCCGACATAATCGACCTTACTTTGGCGCAACGATTAAACAAAATCATTAATGTTTTCCATGTAAAGCTTCTAAGCATTGTAAAAGGGGACGCTTTACATGGTTATGCCGTTCGTAATATATATAATACCGAGCGGCGAGTTCCATAATTATTCAGAGCCGAAGATAAAATCCAGTCTTTTTCTAGCCTTACCTAGACTAAAAAGTTAAATTATTAATCGTAAGTTAAGGTTAATATTGCTGACTGAGCTCATGTAGTTGTCAGAATATATTATAAGTTACTTGACGTTATCAAAGATAATTTGTTGATAAATCGTTGCGCTTACTTAATTTCAGTTACGTTTAATAAATCTGCTGCTTGTATATTAACGGCTGTTTTTTCTGGCGCTGCTGACGTAAATGTTTCTTGATCAAAAGCGGTATCGCCGCCATCAATAATGCCAGAGTTTGCGTTAATGCCTTTAAAGTCAAAAAGTTCACTGTCACATAAATGTGAAGGTACAACATTCTTAATAGCAGTAAACATTGACTCTATGCGCCCTGGATGGTTTTTATCCCAATCTTGTAGCATGGCCTTAATGTTTTGGCGTTGTAAATTAGGTTGTGAACCACACAAATTACAAGGAATAATCGGAAATTGTTTTAATGCCGCATACTGAATTAGCTCTTGTTCTTTACAGAATGCTAGTGGTCGAATAACAACATGTTCACCGTTGTCAGATACGAGCTTAGCGGGCATTGATTTTAACTTACCACCGTAAAACATATTCAGCATTAATGTTTCTACCATGTCGTCACGATGATGGCCAAGTGCAATTTTAGTGGCGCCTAATGCTTTAGCGGCTTTGTACAATAATGCACGGCGTAAGCGAGAGCATAGGCTGCAAGTGGTTTTACCCTCAGGAATTTTTTCTTTTACAATAGAATAAGTGTCTTCTTCAACAATTTGGTAAGCCACCCCTATTGACTCAAGGTAATTTGGTAAAATGTGCTCAGGAAACCCGGGTTGTTTTTGATCAAGGTTTACCGCAATTAAGTCGAAATTAATCGGGGCCGACTCTTTTAAACGCATTAATATCTCAAGCATGGCATAGCTGTCTTTGCCACCCGACACACAGACCATGATTTTATCGCCATCTTCAATCATATTATATTGAGCAATGGCTTGACCAACATGACGTCGAAGGCGCTTTTCAAGCTTGTCTAGTTGAGTGTTTTGGCTTGGCGTTAGGGCTGATGTTAAAACTGCGCTCATAATAATTTCCTGATAAATATTGGCGCGTAGTATAGCGGAAGTCACAGCTTGAACAAAGTTGAACTTAGTGAAATTATTTATCTATTTTAAGTCGATGGTTTTAATGCCTTTGCTGCTTGTTCCGCCCAAATACTATAAGCAAGTGATGATGGATGAAAACCATCTTTAGCTAAATATTTTGGCGTGAAAGGGATGTTAATGCTCAGAATGCAGCATTGGCTATTATCAGCTGTTGCTAAAATCATTAATTCATTAAGCTTTTTCGCTCTTAATCCTAACCACCATCTCAAGGGCTGTAGTAAGCCAGTGAACAAATGCATAGGCGGAAGCGCTGTCATCAAAACTTTTGGGTTATCAAATTTGACGTTACATAAGTCTACAATAGTCTTGATATTACTAACCCATTGGTGCTGCTTTGTTAAGCCCGTAACATCGTTAACACCAATAGATACTAAAACAAAGTCAACTCTTTGGCTTTTGATATTCTCAATTTCATTTATTAAGGCTGTTGATGTTAAGCCTGTCGAAGCGACTAACTGCCAATTAACGGTGTTGGTAGTCGCAAGGTTCGCAACTAACTGACCTGATAAGGCATTTTTTTGTTCTTTTGTGCCAACACCGGCCGAGGCAGAATCACCTATAATTAATAAGTTAATCTTTTTACCACTACCTGCAGTGCCTGAACGCTCACCTAATGCTTCAGGTAGCTTTATCATACTAAGGCGAACCCAAACTGCTTGTATAAGCAATACGGGCATTATTAACAAAGTACTAATGCAATAAAGAATATGAGTAAGTGGCTTTTTTATCTGCAACGCTAAAACCCTAACGGGAACGGTAAATTATAGTTATAACGTAAAATATATTCGAAGACAAATAGTAGAAAAAACAGCGGCTAATAAGTGAAGTTAATTAACGTACAATTTGTAAGTAAACAAGGTATAAGTGCGGTTTATACCAATTGATATAAACAATCGATCATTCTAAAGCGGTTTAAATATCCAGTATCTACGTTGCTTTCAATCCCAATAGCCTGCTATTGCTCGACAATATGCTCCTGCATTGCTCTAATGACTTACATCCATGTAAGAATCAATCAAGCGCCTTGCTACTGAAAATTTATCCTCGTTTAAAATTGAACGATTCATTAAATCAATTGGTATTACTAGGAGTAATGTGCTGTGTACAAGTTGCTAGAAGTCAGCTGCTAAAGCTAAATATGAAGTGCTAAATGTGAAGTGCTAAATGTGAAGTGCTGAGAAAAAACGTCAACCAAAGAATTGTATTATCAGTGGATGACGTATTTTTATAAGTAATGAACTTCAGTAACTTTATTTAACATCCAAAGGAGAAACGTAACCTTCGGGTTTTAATGCCAGTACATCACAATTTAGTCGATCAATAACATGTTCAGCGGTATTGCCGATTAGCGCGGCTGATAAACCTGTGCGGCCTATAGTACCTAAAATAACGAGTTCCGCATCTATTTCTTCAGCAACACTTTGAATAATATCTTCAGGTAACCCTTCTTTTATATGGGTGTAGTCCTCAGTGATATTAAAAGCGGCTGCATGCTCTAACATTGCCTCTTCATGATGCTTGAGCATAGCAAGGTTATAATCATTAGCATCAAACTCTGGAATCTCTATGGCGATATTTACCGGAGTGCCAGGAAACGAATTTACCAAGTGTAAGTTTGCTTTCATTACTTTGGCTAACTGTTTGGCTTCTGCCGTGATTTTATCGTTTAAGGCTTTATGTTCTTCTTCTTCGCTGCCAATGTTTAATGCAGCAATAATATTACCGTCTTCAGGCCATAAATGTTCTTTCACTAGCAGTACAGGGCAAGGGCATTTACGTAAAATATGCCAATCGGTTGGGGTAAATATAACGGACTTTAATTTATCGTGTTGATGCGTGCCCTTGATGACAATATCATAACCATGATCAATAACTTGTGCGATTATTTGCTCAAAAGGGCGGTTATGCCAAATAACTTTACAATCAACAGTAATACCAGAAACATCTAACTCAGCAATCATAAACTCTAACCATTGTGTACGATCATTAATAACCGATTTACACATAGCTTCGCGTTCATCGCCTGAAAGCATTGTAGTCATTTCATAAGAGAAGTCATATATGGTCAAAAATGCAGTGATACTTGCACCCGTTTTGCGTGCTAATTCTATTGCTCGCTTTAACGCTTTTTGATCTTCTGTTGTTGGGTCAACAATTGCGAGTATTTTTTGATACTTTTCCATAGTTAATTCCTTATCTTTGCCTGATGGTATTAGGCCAAACCACACAGTTAATAACCTTGCTTAATGTATTAACAATAATCTATTTTGAAAAGATAATACTTGTTTTAAATCAAATTATTATCATTTTTTATAAACTATATTATGTTAAGCATAGCGGTAAATTGTTGAATAATAAAGTCGTGAGAAAACGCTGAGTTTTTATTTTACAGCGCGGCACACTCATTTAATTTTTCAATATTTACGATGGTAATAAGTTTACCATTAACAGCAATTAAGCCATTTTTATCGAAGCGGTTAAGTAAACGACTTATGGTTTCTACGGTTAAACCAATATAGTTACCAATATCATTACGTGTCATAGACAAACGAAATTCAGAGGCCGATAAACCACGCGCGTGATAGCGACTACTTAAAGTACTAAAGAAGGTGGCCAGGCGTTGTTCCGCATTTTTACGATTAAGTAATGTTAGCATTTCATGATCTTCGCGAATTTCAGTGCTCATCATACGCAAAATTTGTTTTTTTAATTTTGGCATACTATTAGATAACGTATCGAGTGTATTATAAGGTATTTCGCAAACCATTGAGGTTTCTAGTGCTTTAGCAAAACTTGGGTGTTTCGCATTCGCTATGGCGTCAAATCCGAGCAAATCCCCAGCCAAATGAAAGCCAGTAATTTGCTCTTCTCCTTGTTTGTTAATCGTATATGTTTTGAATGTGCCAGAGCGCACAGCGTAAAGCGCTTGCATTGGTTGACCGTCGTTATATAGCTGCTCTCCTTTTTGGATAGGCAGCTTACGATCAATAATATTATCTAAAGTCTCTAACTCTTGATTATTGAGTGAAAATGGTAAGCACAATTCACTGATACTGCAGTTTTGGCAGTGAATATGTTGTTGGTCGGCACACGATTTATTATTCATAATAACCTATAAAAATTTCCATGCTGAACACCATATTAGATGCGTTAGCTATATGCAATAAGTATAGAATAAATGCCGTATGAAATCACCAAAATGGCAGATAGCTTTCTAAATAGTGGCTGAGTTAATAAAGACTTAACACTGAACGTGCCTAGTGAAATTGACATTAAAGCAGGTAAAGTACCTAAACCAAAGAAAAACATGATCAAAGCACCATTGAGGGTATCGGCGCTTGCTAAAGACCAAGTTAAAGTTGAGTAAACTAAGCCGCAGGGTAGCCATCCCCATAATGCACCTAAAGCGAAGGCACTTTTAACGTTCTTAATGGGTATAAAGTTTTTAGTCAGTGGCGATATATAACGCCAAATATTTTTTCCTAAATGTTCTATGCGGCTCAACCACATTAACCACTGCCCTAAATATAGTCCTAACAAAATTAAAAAAATACCGGCGATAGTTTTTAATATAACAACAGGAAAGCCGATGTTTTTAGCTGCCATAGAGCTGGTAAATGCCACAATAGCGCCAAGTAAACTATAGGAAGCAATACGACCAAAATTATAAGCAAATACAATGGCGAATTTTTTATGGCGAGTTTGTTCAGAAATAGCAGTAGTTAGCATAGTGCTAATGCCACCACACATTACAATGCAATGGCCAGAGCCGAGCAGACCAATAATAAAGGCAGAAAAAAAATCAAGTGTCATGAGTCTGGTTTTTTAGCTGTTGCTTTGACGTTTCTGTTTCATTCAACTCGTTATTCTTTAGGGTATTTTGCTTGGCTTTATCATTTTCATCATCAAATAAAATACTCATGCCTTGTTTTTCTAAATCATCAAACTGTTCAGTTTTTACCGCCCAAAAAAACAGATAAATACCAATTGCAGTGAGTAATACGGCAATGGGAATTAATACGTAAATTATACTCATTTTTTTAACAGCCTTAATGAATTTGTTACCACTAAAATTGAACTGGCCGACATACCGATAACCGCCATGTAAGGCGCTATATGGCCCGTAACCGCTAGCGGTAAAACAATAGCATTATAACCAAAAGCCCAAAGGTAGTTTTGCTTAATAATACGAGTGGTGCGAATAGCAACTTCACGCAAGGTTTGTACACCCTTAAGTTTATTATTGAGTAATATCACATCTGCGCCATTTTTAGCAATATCAGTACCGCTACCCATAGCAATAGACAAATGAGCTGCGCCCAATACCGGACTATCGTTAACGCCATCGCCAACCATGGCAACCGTATGAGTACTTTGTTGCTGTTTTATGGTGTTAACTTTGTCTTGTGCTGAGAGATTTGCATGCACTTTGTTAAGGTTTAATGCTGATTGTAATTTATTGCAGCCTTGCAGGTGATCACCAGAAAGCATGCTGGTTTCAATGTTTTGTTGGTAAAGAAAATCGATTAACGCTTTAGCATCTTCTCGTAAGCCATCATGCAAGTAAAATTCAGCGATTAATGTTTCACCTTGCATTAATACACACTGCGCACTAAAAGCTGAGTGTTCATTAGCACTTAAAAGCCAAGAACTTTTACCAATGCGGTAATGTTGGTTATTTACTTCACCAGAAATACCTGCGCCAGGGGCAACCACAACTTGGCTGGTAATTTGGTTATGATCACGAAATGGGCTAAAAGCTTTTGCTAATGGGTGAGCCGAATGTGCTTCAAGCGCTGCCGCTATGGCAAGCACTTGTTGTCGTCCTTCTTGCGTCGCTTCGTTTGAGTATTCACCATAAGTTTTTACATCTACAATAGTGAACTCACCTGTAGTTAATGTTCCTGTTTTATCAAATGAAATAGCATTAACTTCAGGCATAGTTTCAAGCACATGGGCAGACTTAATCATAATACCTTTACGATTAAGTTGCGTAGTTGCACAGGTAAGCGCTGTTGGTGTTGCTAATGCCAATGCACAAGGACAAGTAACGACAAGAACCGATAAGGTGATCCAAAATGCTTCGCTTGGATCATGATTTAGCCAGTATATTGCCGTTGCTATGGTCGTCATCAGAATTAGCGCAACAAAATATTGAGCAATTTTATCTGATAACTTGGCTAATTTAGGTTTATGGCTTTGTGCATTTTCACTCAGTCGAATGAGCTGACTTAAAAACGACTCTTGATTATTATGTTTAACTTTTGCCGTTAAATTGCCATCGCCGTTAATGGTACCGGCAAAAATGTTATCTAAAGCGGTTTTCTTCAGGGGCAGTTGCTCGCCAGACAACATAGCTTCGTTAATTTGGCTTGTGCCTGTTAATATTTCACTATCAGCCGGAATGGTTTCACCGGGTTTAATTAAAATAATATCATCAGCTTTTAAATAATTGGCTGAAATAAATTGCTCAATACCTTGCTCAATTTTAGTCGCGGTCATTGGCATTAATTTTAATAAATTTGCTGAAACATCAGCGGCGCGGCTGCGGGCTCTAAACTCAAGAAATTTACCAATAAGCAGTAGAAAGGTAAACATAGACACTGATTCAAAGTACACTTCACCTTGCTGCGTAAATGTTGCCCAACAGCTAGCCATAAAAGCTAAAATAATCGCAATAGAGACAGGAACGTCCATCGAAAGTTGGCGTGCTTTTAAAGCAAAGAAGGCACTTTTATAAAATGGGAAGGCGCCATAACTAACAATAGGAAGCGTCAAGAAAAAGCTTGCCCAACGCAAATACATTACATTGTGTTCGGTCATATCGGAAAAAGCGCCAAAGTATAAACCAAAAGCGATCATCATTACTTGCATCATTAAAATGCCCGAAATGCCTAACCGTTTGATAAAGTTTTTCGCTTGTTTATTATTGTTTTTTTCAGCCGTACTCGCCTTAAAAGGCAAACCGTGATAACCAATTTTATCGATTAAACTCAGTATGTCGCTCAGCTTTACTTGGCTTTCTTGCCATTGCACTGTAGCGCGTTGAGTTGTCGCGTTAACATTAATTTTATTAACGCCCTCGAGCTTACTTATTTGCATTTCAATTAACCAGGCACAGGCTGAACAGCTTATGCCATCAATGGTTAAAATAGTTTCTTTAAAACCATCATGATAATAAGCAAACTCATTTTGTAAGCTTTCATCATCAAGTATTTCGTTGCGTTGTAATTGCTCAGGAATTAATACTTCACCTTTTTGAGCTGGCGCACTGCGAAAACGGTAATAATCAGTTAAATTGTTATCAACAATAGTTTGGGCAACCGCTTGGCAACCAATGCAGCACATTGGTTGATCAATATTATCAATACGAGTTGTTAAGTTAATGCCCTTGGGAACGACTTCATCACAGTGGAAACAAACGTTGCTCATTAATTTATGCTCACTAATACCGGCTAATTAATTTGCTACAGTCAGATCAGGTTTTATGGCAATAAAATCAGATTGAGGTAGGGTGATCACGTTTTGAATTTTCCAGTGGTTTTCAAATGGACTAATGGTTACTCGCCATTTACCCGTAACATTTTGGTCAGCTTCAAAGTAATGGGTAAAGTTACCATTAGCGTCAGCTGTTAATGCTAAGTAGAAGTCTCTTTCTGCTATTGTTGGGTGAAAAAAATTAACATTTAATAATGGAAAGGTTTTTTCAATACCGGTAGGGCGAATAGTTAATTGATCATCAACAAGCTTCAAACCAAAACTCATACCTAGCTTTTGTGCTTGCTTAACTTTACCTAGCTCTAAGTTTATCGCTTTACCTTTTTTATAGTAATCTCCAACCACTAGTGGATCGGGATCCGTGTTGGCGATAATAAAAGTGGCAATACCGGCGACAACGGCAGTAAAAGGTAATATAAAGACAAACCAAGCCCAAGGCTCACGATACCAAGATGTTTTCATGAAAATTTCTGCTTTGCTGAAAGAGTGCTTATTATACGACTTTTCTTTTACAGGAACTATTAAAAAACCTGTAATTTAACAAACTTTACCCTAAAGAATTATGATTTATTAATTAGGCTGTTTTACCTTTAAAACACGGATAAATTTTTAGGTGCATTTAGGTTAAGTAAACTAAATTCTTGATTGCCCTTAAATACGATACCAACCGAATTTATGGATGGTGTTCAACTACTGATAGCATGGTATTTATCAGTCACATATTTAGAACTTATATCGCTACCTTCATTGAACCTAGAGCCTGAGCGATCCCAAAAAAATATCAGCGTTTCTCAATAATATAGGTCCCACCAAATAAGTGGAGCTGCCCCACAGCTATTAATATAATGTAGGGTCAGATACACATTAATTGATTTTATAAAGTAGGGTCAGATACTGACCTATCCCCACAACTAATTGATAAATATCAATCAATTAATATAAAAAAAATGGAACATTCATGACGTTTGGTGATCAGATCTATCGCCAAACAAAAACAATCAGAAAACGCCATGAATGTACTACCTATTTTGAAGAAAACCATCACGAATGTCACCCCAAATATGCACGCTAGACGAAGAGCCTCTTTAATGACTTCAATCGAAAGCTTATTAAATGGCGCTTCCGCCACGGTGACTAACCTTGGCCGAGGCATAAACTCGAAGGCAAAAGAAAAACACAGGATTAAACGGGCTGATAGGCTACTGTCGAACACAAACTTACAAAGTGAATCCTTTTCAATTTACCAAGAACTCGCTAAATACACGGTTGGTAAGGCTAAACGACCGATTATATTAGTTGATTGGTCAGATCTAGATGAGTACAAAGGACACTTTTTACTTCGTGCAACGCTAGCTTCACATGGCCGAGGCGTTTGTGTTTATGAGGAAGTTCATAATATTACAACCAAAGAGAAACCCAAAACTCACCGCCTTTTCTTGAAGAATTTAGCCCAAGTCCTTGATAAAGATTATAAGCCTATTGTTGTCAGTGATGCTGGGTTCAAAACTCCTTGGTTTCGGGCTGTATTATCACAAGGTTGGGACTTTGTAGGAAGAGCGCGTTTACCTAACTTTTATAGTCTAGACGATAAAACCTGGCAGTCTATTACTCACCTTTACAGTCAAGCAACTAACTGCCCTAAATCTTTCACAGGTAGGCTTGTTAGAAGCAATGAATTGGCATGTCGACTTGTGCTTTACAAACAGAAGAAAAAAGGCAGACAAGATATGAATCAATTAGGAAAACCAAGAAGATCAAAGACATCAAAAGTCTATAGGAAGTCAGGAAATGATCCATGGTTACTAGCTACATCGTTACCACAAGGCAAACAATTAGCAAGGCGAGTAATGAAAATATACCGTTTACGGATGCAAATTGAAGAAGGGTTTCGAGATATGAAAAGTCATCAATTTAGACAAGGATTTGAATATAATAAAACGATCAAGATGAGTAGATTATCCATCTTAGTTTTACTCACCTCAATCGCCCATTGGTTGTTAATGGCGATAGGTTTAGCCACTCGGCATGCTAATAAACACCGACAATATCAGGCTAACAGTCTGAAAAATAATACAGTCCTATCGCTGCACTTTATTGGATTGAGGGTAGTATCTGACCGATATGCACGACTGCCAGTGAAGCAGTTTTTAAAAGCAATAGCGCTGCTTCACCAATTCGGCGGGGCTTACACAATTGATACACTTTAATATTTGTGGGGATCCCTCAGGGTCAGATACACATTAATTGGTTTTGGTGGTTTTGGTGGTTTTGGTAACTGTAAAGCGGTAAAGTTGAGCTCAAAGTTTGAGCATCTTGCTCGCTTTAGGAAGCATCAGGTAACTATAGATTAATGTGTATCTGACCCTACTTTATTCTAAACGTCATGAATACTCCCTGTTTTTTAAATCATCCTATTGATTTTTATCGATTATTTATGGGGTGGGGCAGGCCTAGCGCTAATATTTAATCTGTTAGGAATTACTTAATATTAATGAAGTTTTAACGCTAAAAAAGTTTTGTTAAATACCATAACAAAACAAAAAAAATAAGAATAATTAGATAGCAAAAACAGTGGTTAATACCTTCTAACAAGCATAAAAAAACCTTGGTACTTTTCAGAACCAAGGTTTAATGTTTACGTTATGTTTTAGTTATTACTCTTGCGATAAGCTATAAACATAAGCGCTGATTACGTGAATTTTTTGCTCACCTAGGATTTTATCCCATGCTGGCATTATGCCGGCGCGGCCATTAGCTATTGAAGCTTGAACAGCACGTTCAGAGCCACCGTATAACCAAATGTTGTCAGTTAAGTTAGGCGCACCAAGGTCAATCCCCATGGCTGCACTACCTTTACCATCACTACCGTGACATGCTGCACACATAGCAAATTTAACTTTACCTGCGGCTGCGGCTGCAGTGTCAACTTCACGACCACTTAAACTTAAAACGAATGCTGCTACTTCTTTAACACCTTGTTCGCCGCCTAAAGCTGCACTCCAAGCCATCATGCCATTAGCTTTTCGGCCGTGCATAAGCGTAGCTTTTATTGCTTCAGGTGAACCACCGTATAACCAATCTTGGTCAGTTAAGTCAGGAAAACCAGTTGCACCACGCGCATCAGAGCCATGACATTGCGAACAGTTTTGTAAGAATAAGCGCTGTCCTACTTTACGTGCAGAAGCGGCTTCTTCGTCGTTAGCTGTAGCTAAATCGGCTATTTCACGCTTGGCGTATGCGTCAAAAATAGGTCCATATTTTTCATCTGCAGCAGCAACTTCACGATCGTATTGTACTAACAAGCCTTTTTCTTTAGCCAAAGCCGATTTTTCTTTAGACTCAGCTAAATTTAAAATACCTTGGTTAGAACTTTCCCAGCCAGAAAAACCTTTCCAACCGCCTAAACCATAAACCGCGATGTAGAAAAAGCCCCAAATAATGGTTAATAAAAAGAAATTACTCCACCATTTTGGTAGTGGGTTGTTTAACTCTTCAATGCCATCAAAAACGTGTCCAGTAGGCTCACCTTCAGCTACGCCTGCAAAGTTCTTTAAACACATGCGTAATAATAAGTAACAACCTATCAATGTGCCAAGGGTTAGAACCGATACCCAAATAGTCCAGAAGCTAGACATTATTAGTCTCCTGCTTGTTATTTTTGTTAGTGTGGCTTATTTCAGTTTCAGTTTTTTCTTCAAAAATTGAATTTGCCGCTTCATCAAACGATGACTTGCGTTTTTTTGAGTATGACCAAACCACAATAACTATAAATAATGCCAATATTAATAGAGCAATAAGCCCTCTAAGCGTGCCGTAATCCATCATATTATTTCAACGCATGACCAAGAGACTGTAAATATGCAATTAATGCATCCATTTCTGTTTTGCCTTTAACTGCTTTTTTTGCACCTGCAATTTCAGCTTCAGAATATAGAGGAATAGCATTACCTTGCTCGTCTTTGTGGCTTCTATTACGGGTTAAAAAGTTAAATGTAGCTAACTTCTTACCCGTTAATTCGCCATCAAGTGTATTTTCAGCTAACCACTTAAAAGAAGGCATGTTCGACTCTGGTACAACTGAGCGTGGGTCAAGTAAATGCGCACGATGCCAATCATCACTATAACGACCACCAACACGCGCTAAATCAGGCCCCGTACGTTTTGAACCCCATAAAAATGGGTGTTCCCATACTTGTTCACCAGCAACAGAGTAATGACCATAACGTTCTGTTTCAGCACGAAATGGACGTATCATTTGGCTATGACAAACATTACAGCTTTCACGAATGTAAATATCACGGCCTTCCATTTCTAATGCCGTATAAGGGCGCAAGTTATCAACAGGAGTTGTGGTTTCTTTTTGAAAAAACAAAGGTGTTATTTCAACTAAACCACCGACACTGATTGCAAGAATGGTGAAAATAGCAAACAAACCAACATTTTTTTCAAACTTTTCATGTTTATTTTTCATCGTCGGCTCCTTAAGCTGCTTTCACTGCTTCAAGACTATTGTCTTTAGCATAAATTGTTTTAAACATGTTGTAAGCCATCAATAAGAAGCCTGATACAACTAATACACCACCAACAAAACGCATAAAGTAGAATGGGTAAGAAGCCGTTAAACTTTCAACAAAACTATAAGTTAAAGTACCGTCGGTATTTACCGCTCTCCACATTAACCCTTGCATTACACCTGAAATCCACATAGCAACAATATATAAAACAATACCAGCAGTATGTAACCAGAAGTGTATGTTAATTAAGCGAATGCTATACATGCGGCCTTGATTAAATAGCACAGGAATTAAGTGGTATACCGCACCAATTGATACCATAGCAACCCAACCTAGTGCGCCAGAATGTACATGGCCAATTGTCCAGTCAGTATAATGTGAAAGGGCATTTACCGATTTAATTGCCATCATTGGGCCTTCAAACGTAGACATGCCGTAGAAAGATAACGAAACAATTAAGAAACGAAGAATAGGGTCATAGCGAAGTTTATGCCATGCACCAGACAGCGTCATAATACCGTTGATCATACCACCCCAAGATGGCAAAAATAGTACGATTGACATAACCATACCCACTGACTGAGCCCAATCCGGCAAAGCAGTGTAATGTAAATGATGTGGACCAGCCCAAATGTATAACGATACTAAAGCCCAAAAATGAACAATAGATAAACGGTAAGAATAAACCGGGCGTTCAGCTTGTTTTGGTACGAAGTAGTACATCATACCTAAGAAACCCGCTGTTAATAAGAAGCCAACGGCGTTATGACCATACCACCACTGCATCATGGCATCTATTGCGCCAGAATAAAGGGAGTAAGATTTCATCATTGAAACGGGAATAACCATACTGTTGCCAATATGTAATACGGCAACGGTAAGAATGAAACCACCGAAGAACCAGTTCGCAACATAAATATGAGAGGTTTTACGCTTGATTAAAGTGCCAAAGAATACGATGGCATAACTTATCCAAACCACGGCAATTAAAATATCAATTGGCCATTCTAATTCAGCGTACTCTTTGCTTGATGTATAACCCATGGGTAACGTTATAACGGCAAGTACAATAACCGCCTGCCAACCCCAAAACGTAAAGGCGGCTAAGTTGCCCCCAAAAAGTGTGGTTTTACAAGTACGTTGCACAACATAATATGAAGTTGCAAACAATGCACTGGTACCAAAAGCAAAAATTACCGCATTGGTATGCAGCGGACGAAGACGAGAGTAGGTTAACCAAGGTGTGTCAAAGTTTAAAGCAGGCCAAATTAATTGTGCCGCAATAAGAACACCTACAAGAGTACCAACGATCCCCCAAATAACTGTCATTACGGTGAATTGACGCACCACATTGTAGTTATATGACGGATGATCTAGCGTTGTTGTCATTTTAATTGTTCCGTTACTAGGTTAGGTTTTGCAGTTTTGTATAAAAAAGAGTCTTTTTCATGAAAAATGCTGAGAAGCCATGATAAATGTCACACTCGAAAAGCGAGTTGTTTCAAATTCTGTGTGATTTTACCTTTCGCCCATGCCATAAATCAACCGTAAAACTTGATTTAAATCAACAAAAAAACTGCATTCTCACTATTACTGCTAGAAATAGTAAAAAACAATATACAAATAATTGCTGTATCTATAAAAGGTTAGCATTAAAACTTGAATAAACTAGCCCTAAAACAGTTAAATTATTGCTGTTATTTTGTCGATTGTTTTTTCAAGGTAAATATTCGAAATTCATGGCAGTTATTGCATTTATTCAAAGTGTCTAAGGTATTTCTGTCAAATTTACTTAAATTGTTATCAATGAATAATTCAGCATAGTATTAGCCTTTAAATATAAATACTGAGATTACAGACTAAAAAGTTCATTAATACGATTACTGATTGTGTATGATAGCGGACAAATTATTTCGTTTTATTTTCATTAATTAAAAATGTTGCTCTCTGTGATTAATTCTCTAATAAACTCAGTTTTTAAAACTGTTATCAAAATCATTTCGCGTATTTCATCGGCAATAATAGCGCTTTTTTTATCTGTACTGCTTTTTGCATGTAGCCCTGACAATCAATCAAACCTAAGTGCTGATGTTGCATCTGCACAAGTTGCTCACTGTATAATTGGACAAAGCAAATGCGAATTTGCACTAACCAATGCTAAAGCTAAAGTATTATTTGATGTTGAAAAAATAATTGCAGAGCAGCCTTTTAACATGATCGTTAAGTACCAAGGCCAAGAAAAACTAAAGAGTATTACTGGTTATCTTGAGGGCGTTGATATGTACATGGGCAAAATTCCATTATTTTTTGATCTTCAAGCAATAACTCATAATGGTAATGAAACTTCAGCTAAAAGCTCGATAGTTTCAGCCGACAAATCATCAAAACTACCTGAGCAATTAACACATCAAGCTGCAAAAAAAGAGAATCAGCTATCTTTACAGGAACCTTCACAGGAGCTATCACAGGTTTTTCAAACTGAAGTGCTTATTGGAAGTTGTTCCTCAGCACAAATGAAATGGCGTATTTGGTTAACTTTTACCACCGAGAAAAACATAAAGCATACTAAAATGTTTACGGTGCCAAGTTATCGCGCTTAAGCGCCTAGGCATGCCTTTAGAGGAGTTAATTTAGTTTTTAAGAATAGAAGTGTAGCCAACTAACTTTTGCAGTTTGAAGCAAGTAACATAGTTACATACGATGCTGAGTAATGTGTATTTTTTAGAATTTATTAAGTTGTTTTAAATAATTTTTATAATGCTTTTCGACTTCTTGTTTAGTTAACAATTTAGCTTCAGATTCCCTTTCAAGTATTGTCTGCATGTAAAAAAGAATATTATCGTGAGTTAACTTTATTTGCTTTGGGAAGAGTTCATTTGGCGCAATTTTATAATCCAGCCAGCTACCATCATCAAACTCAATATGAGAACCCCACTTAGAAATGAGTAATTCGCCATCTCGATCATCAAGCACGATACTTATTTTATAATAATAAGATTCACTATCAAATGATTCTGAATATGGAAACTCCTCACCATTTTCATTCGTTATGACTTTATCGTATGACATTGATTATCCCTTAATCGAGCCTATAAATTTTTATTGAGAAAACTACACTTACTAACTTGCTACTAACCAAATAGCGACTAATACCATTAAACTACCTGATATTTTATTGAGCAATTGAACATTGTTACGTTTGGTTAAAACTTTAGCGATAGATTTACCGCCCGTGGCATAAAGCGTCATGCAAATAAATTCAGATATTAAAATGACTATAACTAAAATACTTAACTGAGGTGTTAATGGTAATGTTTGGTTTATAAAAGGGGGCAATAACGAAATCATAAACGCCCAACCTTTAGGGTTGGCGATAGCGGTTAAAAAGCCTTGCTGAAATAAGCTACGTCTTTTAATTGATTGTTGATGCTGATTTGGGTCTGTACTGAGTTTACCTTTGGCTCGCCACATATTAATACCGACATAAAGTAAATATAGCGCGCCCATGATTTTAAAACCTTGGAATAGTTGCGGCAATGCAGTCATTAATGTTGCTATACCTAATACAGAGGCAACGGCAACGGTTGCTACGCCTAATAGCTCGCCGTACATCATCCAGAATGTTTTCCTCACGCCAATGGTTATACCTAAGCTCATGGCCAAGGTCATACACATGCCTGGCGTTATGCTAACCATAAAAAATGTTGGAATAAAAATACTCAGTAAGGTGAAGTCTATCAAGGTGTTAGTGCCAAAAATGGTGAGTAAAAGAATAATAACGCAATTAAGTGAAGGTTTAATAACATAAAGTTTAAATAAACTATAAAAAAGTAATTTTGATTCGAGTAATTAAATACGGCTAGTAGAGCTTAAATCAAGCAGCTTATAGAGAAGAACTTGTTAGTTTATATTGTGCAGCAAGTGAATATCAAAAATGTATGAAATATTGCTAGCGTTCATTGTTAAGTGAACGCTGCGATAAATTGTTCCGAAAAATGTAAAATTTTAGCGGTAACAGAGGTAATAAAAACTATTATTCACGATAAAAGCCAATATGTTGATGAAAACGAACAATCAACTCTTCTTTATCATTATCGTATTTAAGCTTTTGGGCAATGCTATGTAAAACAGATTCTATTTGATTTAAAAACTTACCATAACCGTGGCTGGTTTTATCTTGCTCACTGGCAACAAATACAAAATGCACGCTATCAACTAACTCTTCAGCAACCCATTTACAGGTATAACCACTATTCATACTTTTAGGGTTATAGCCAATCATCATTAATTCACCCTTAGCCACGGTAGATTCATCTTCACTGCGGCGCACAATAGGCACTAAACCATTAGCTATCAGCGCACCATTATTCAAATTATGTTTTTTAGCTGCACTCATAAATGCATCGGCAATATAGTTATATAGCGGGTTATAATTTTCACCTTCACTATCATCAAGTTTAACTAAATTACGTAATCTACGATTAATCGGCATATCGACAATGGCATAAGTCAGCTCGTCGGTATTTTCCGGAATAGATATCTCATCGGGCGCATAACGGTTAGAGATACTGCGTAATTTATGCACTTGGTTGCCTTGCACACCTTTATCTTTGGCAAATAAGTCATAAGTAAGGTGCTGATGATCACAAATACGCATTTCGTCTTTCGCCATACCACTTTGTTCAGTGAATTTGGTGATAGCTTTAACAACTTTTTGATGAAAAATTGCCGAGTCATGTCTTACTTCATTACCGTTAGATAAAAACACTAAATGAATTTTGCTAGCCTGCTTTTTTCCGTCAAAATAAGCTTTTTGACTAAAATGATAGCGAGAGTTGTATAAAAATAAAATTTGTTGATCGGTTTGTGCGGTAATTTTTTCTGGGCTAAAACGAATGCGGGCGAACTTGTCGTTGGCAACAAACTGGCCACTTTCTATGTCTAGCTCTTCATTAATTTTAAAAAATATTTCTGACAACTTTTTATAAAATGGCAGAAACGGTTGTTCGCTGCTGTGATCAACAGGGCCTGATATTCTCTCGATTAAACTGTCTGTAATAGCAAACTTAGCAAGTAAATATTGGTTTTCACGTGCAGAAGAAGGAATATGCACTTTATGTTGAACACGTCTTGTACGAGAGATTGGCATAACATTTTACCTTTAATTTAAAAATATCATCATAGTAGTATCAATTAAGGTGGTCAAATAAGAAATAAATCACAAGGGAGATCATTAGCTTAACAAGGCTATTAAAGTTTTAATATTAGGGATAAAAACAATGTTACAGCGCTTAGGTTATCTACAAAGGGGTTAAAAGCATCAACTTCGTATAGAAAATGTTTGCTTTAATATTTCTTTGCACCTAACCCTACCTAAATGAACCAAGATTTGTATATAATCTCGTGGTCATTCTTAAATAAAGTATAAAAAAATGAAAAATACCTTAGCTTTCACACTATTAACTTCAGCCGTATTGTTGGGCTGTGGCGCAGAAAATTCTGTCAAAAAAACAAATAGTACTGCCGATGTAACAGCAAGTTATAACAGTATTAATAAAGAACAGCTGACCGAGCATATTAAAACCCTTGCTTCAGATGAATTTGAAGGGCGCGCACCTTCAAGCAAAGGTGAAGAACTTACGCTTGATTACTTAACAAAACAACTTACTGCCGTAGGTTTTAAACCGGGCAATGGTGATAGTTTTTTACAAGCCGTACCTATGGTTTCTATTGAAGCATCACCAGAAATGACTTTATCTATTGGTGATAAAGCATATCAATATGGTCATGATATGGTCATGGGCTCTAGCCGTATTAGTGAATTCGAACAGCTGAAAGATTCTGAGTTAGTTTTTGTTGGTTACGGTGTTAACGCACCTGAATATCAATGGAATGACTACGAAGGTCTAGATGTTGAAGGAAAAACAGTGGTAATTCTGGTAAACGACCCAGGTTTTGCTACTCAAGACCCAGCATTATTTAATGGTAACGCCATGACTTACTACGGTCGTTGGACATATAAATATGAAGAAGCGAGTCGTCAAGGTGCTGAAGGTGCAATAATTATTCATGAAACAGCACCAGCATCATACGGTTGGTCGGTTGTAGAGCATTCATGGACCGGTCCTCAATTTGGCTTTGTTCGTGAAGATCTAAACAAAGGTCGTGTAGCGGTTGAAGGCTGGGTTAATAGCGAGGTTGCCAAAGAGCTTTTTGCTGATGCCGGATTAAACTTTGAGCAAGAAAAAGCAAAAGCAGCAAAGGGCAGTTATCATGTTGCTATGGGCGACTTAACCGCTTCAGTTGAGGTGAAAAATACCGTTAAAAAGTCAAAATCATATAACTTTATTGCCACCTTACCCGGCAGTACCAAGCCTGACGAACACATTATTTACACTGCGCATTGGGATCATCTAGGTAAAGATACAACCAAAGACGGCGACCAAGTTTATAATGGCGCAGTTGACAATGCATCAGGTACAGCAGCTTTAATTGAAGTAGCTGAAGCGTTCTCAAAATTACCTGTATTACCTGAGCGTTCAATTACCGTAATGGCAGTAACCGCTGAAGAGCAAGGCTTACTTGGCTCTAAGTTTTATGCAGCAAACCCAGTTATTCCAGCAGCGAAAACAGTGGCTAACATTAATATGGACGCATTAAATGTAAATGGTCGCAGTAAAGATGTATCTGTTTATGGTTTAGGTCAATCTCAGCTAGACGACTACTTAACCGTTGCCGCTAAAAAACAAGGGCGTGTAATTTCAGGCGACCCTCGTCCAGCAGCTGGTATTTACTACCGTTCTGATCACTTCGCTTTCGCTAATATCGGTATTCCAGCACTTTATGCTAAAAGTGGTAAAGAGCCAGTTGATGCCGCTACAAAAGCACTAAGAGAAATATTAGACCCAATTCTCGCTAAGTGTTACCACAACGCCTGTGATGAATACAGCGAACAATGGGATCTTTCAGGTGCCGTAGAAGATATGCAAGCCTTCTTCGCAGTAGGTTATGAACTTTCACACAAAAACGTGTGGCCACAGTGGAGCAAAACCTCAGAGTTTAAACGCTAAGCACACAGCTAAAACTCCAAAGCAGCAATTATGTAATTGCTGCTTTTTTTTATGCTAAAAATAATAAAGTGAATAAAGTGGGGTCAGATACACATTAATTAAAACCAAAAATAAACTAGGGTCAGATGCTCATTAAAATTTATCTTTTCAATTTTGTTGTTAAGCGTAAATTATACTTTAAAGATTCTTGTTCTATACTGAGAACAATTTAAATAATAAGGATATTATTTATGGCTCGCTTACCAAGAATTCAGCTGATCGACATACCACAACATATTATTCAACGCGGAAATAATCGCAGTTTATGCTTCGCAGATGAACAAGATTTTGCTACTTACGCTCACTGGCTAACTGAGTATTCAATTAAGCATTGCGTTGATATTCACGCGTGGGTTTTTATGACTAATCATGTGCATTTGCTTTGCACACCTCGCATGCCAAACGCAATTAGTTTATTAATGCAAAGTTTAGGTCGCAGATATGTGCAATATTTCAATCATAAATATCGAAGAACTGGCACGCTTTGGGAAGGCAGATATAAATCTTGTTTGATTGGAGATGTTTCATACTTATTGCAAGTGTATAAATATATTGAGTTAAATCCTGTTAGGGCGAAAATGGTTGATGAACCATCGCAATATTTTTGGTCTAGTTATCAAATTAATGCCTTAGGAAAACAATCTGCATTATGTACACCTCATCCCGCATACAAGGATCTAGGCGCTAATTCACTAGAACGCCAAAAAACATACCAGTCTTTGTTTAAATATCAAATAGCACCTTTATTAATTGAAGATATCAGAACGTCATTAAATAAAGGCTTAGCACTGGGAAGTGAATGTTTTAAGTCCAAAATAGAGCAATCGACGGGACGAAGAGTTAGAGAAGCTAAACTAGGCAGGCCTTTAGGCACAAGTACACAAGTGAAGCCGGATACACATAAATACATTAATAAGTAGGGTCAGATACACATTAATTGATTTTAGTGTCTTTGATAATTTTAAAAAAGGGAATATTACCCCTAGAGTTTGACCATGCTTCTAGGTTAGAGGTGATTAAGCATCTAAAATTTAATGTGTATCTGACCCTACTTTATTTCAGGCGAAAAAAAACTGCCAATAAGCAGGTCTCTTTAATGTGGATCTTAACCTGGACTTGAACCAGGGACAAACGCTGAGTTTATAACAGCACAGTTCGTTGCTCTGCCAAGTGAACATAATTAAAGTGTATCTGACCCTACTTTATTTTAGGCGAAAAAAAACCTGCTAGTAAGCAGGTTTCTTTAATGTGGCTCCTCAACCTGGACTTGAACCAGGGACAAACGGATTAACAGTCCGTTGCTCTACCAACTGAGCTATTGAGGAATTGTTTTGAAAGCCGCTATTGGCTAACGGGGCGGAATATTAAAGGCCTCTACTCACACTGTCAATACAAAATTTAGAAAAATTTCATTTTATTGTCTGTTTGCTCAAATAGCAGGCATTGTTTACTCAATTTAGTCTTTTTCTGATGATTAAATAATCAAGAACTGATTTTGTTAATTTTAAATATAGTTATCCACTTAATCTGTGGATAACTATGTGAGTTAAAGTGTAACACAAAGTAATGCTAACGGTAGAATGCGGCTTGTAGTGAAGTGGTGCTTTATTGCTCGGTTTGTTTATCTTATTATATAACAGTCACTTAACTGGTTTGTGTTGGCTTTGTGTGCATGTGCGTGTGTTTTTTGTTCAGGCTAAGTTTTTATACATTTTCTGTGCATTTCTTAGAACAATAGTGTAGTGCAATTTTTTCCTGTGATATTATTTTTTCAACTAATAGCGTTATTATTATTTTAAATTGAATATATACGTAGCGACTCTTTGTTCGATCTTTTACAATGGCAGATGCATTCGATTTATCACATATTCTGAAAAAATTAATGACTGAAACTAAAAATACTCATCAAATTAATCTACTGAAAGATCCCGTAGCCCCGACGTTAAAAAGCATGACCATTCCGATGATTTACGGCATGATTTTATTGATGACTTTTAACTTGGTTGATACCTTTTTTGTCGGCTTGTTAGGTACGCAACCATTAGCTGCTATCAGTTTTACATTCCCAATTACCTTTACCGTGATCAGTTTAACCATAGGTTTGGGCATAGGTACATCGGCCGTTATTGCAAAGGCATTAGGTAAAGGCGATAAAGAAACTGCAAAAAATTTAGCCACCAGTTCATTATATTTATCAGCCATTATAGTGGGCATTCTTGCTGTAGTTGGCTACTTACTTATCGACGAAACCTTTTTATTATTAGGCGCTAACGAATCATTATTACCTTTAATTCATCAATATATGGATTTGTGGTTTTTGGGTTGTATTTTATTAATAGGCCCTATGATAGGCAACGCCATTTTACGAGCCGATGGCGACACAAAAACACCCAGTATTATTATGGGAAGTGCGGGGCTTATTAACGCAGTATTAGACCCCATTCTTATATTTGGTTTTGGTCCTATCCCAGCAATGGGTATTCAAGGGGCGGCAATAGCTACATTAATATCTTGGGTTTTTGGTCTTGGGTTTGTGTTATATATTTTAGCGGTAAAACGTGGCTTAATTCATAGCCACTTAATGTCGATTAAAGCATTTATTTCTGCCTCTCGCGATATTTTACATATTGGTTTACCGGCCGCTGGCGCTAACATGTTAACCCCTGTTGCTTCAGCCGTATTAACTGCCATTGTGGCTGAATATGGCGTATCAGCCGTGGCAGCATTTGGTGTGGGTTCTAGAATTGAGTCTATTGCCTGTTTAGTGGTTTTAGCACTTTCCATGACCTTACCGCCATTTATTAGCCAAAATTTTGGTGCTTGTAACATGAAGCGCGTTGAAGAGGGTTATAAAACTTCAATAAAGTTTGTGCTTATTTGGCAAGTGCTTATTTATGTTGTGCTGGTATTAGCGGCACCATTTATTGCTGATATGTTCTCTACAGAGCAAGCCGTAGCCGATATTATTAAATTGTTTATTTGGATTTTACCCTTAGGTTATGGCTTACAGGGCGTTATTATTTTAACCAACTCTTCATTTAATGCCTTACATAAACCTATGGTTGCCTTAGTATTAAGTATTATTCGGTTATTTGTTTGCTACGTACCTTTGTCCTATCTAGGCAGTTTATGGTTTGGTTTAGAAGGCTTCTTTATCGGCGCATTACTTGGCAATGTCGTAATGGCGGCTATTTCTTATACTTTGTTTAGTAAGCAATGTGCAAAAGACTGCATCAACGTTGAGGCTAAAGTTTAATGAAAGCGTTAAAAATACACTCAGACTATATTCCTAGCGGCGACCAACCAACCGCTATTGCAAAACTGCTCGACGGTATTGACTCAGGGTTAGCACATCAAACGTTATTAGGCGTAACTGGCTCAGGTAAAACTTATACCATCGCTAACGTTATCGAAAAACTTAATCGACCTACCATGATGTTAGCGCCAAATAAAACGTTAGCGGCGCAACTATACGGCGAAATGAAAGAGTTTTTCCCTGACAATGCTGTTGAATATTTTGTTTCATATTACGATTATTATCAGCCTGAAGCCTACGTGCCCACAACCGATACTTTTATTGAAAAAGATGCCTCAGTAAACGAGCATATCGAGCAAATGCGACTGTCGGCGACTAAATCTCTGCTAGAGCGCAAAGACGTTATTATTATTGCCTCGGTATCAGCCATTTATGGTTTGGGCGACCCAGACTCTTATTTGAAAATGATGTTGCACGTAAGTGTTGGCGACATTATTAATCAGCGCGATATTTTAAGACGCTTAGCTGAGCTGCAATACACTCGCAACGACGTAGCATTTCAACGGGCAACTTACCGAGTGCGCGGTGATGTAATTGATGTTTTCCCGGCAGAGTCAGACAAAATGGCATTGCGCATTGAGCTATTCGATGAAGAAATTGAACGCATAAGCATATTCGACCCACTTACCGGCGAAGTTGAGCGCACCGTTGCTCGCGTAACGGTTTATCCAAAAACACACTATGCAACGCCACGCGAAAAAATATTAGCTGCGGTTGAAAACATCAAAATCGAATTAAAAGATAGATCTACCCAATTAAAAGAAAACAATAAGTTAGTAGAAGAGCAACGAATTGTACAACGCACACAATTTGATATTGAGATGATGACCGAGCTTGGCTACTGCTCAGGTATAGAAAACTATTCTCGCTATTTATCAGGCCGCGGAGCAGGCGAAGCGCCACCAACATTATTTGATTACTTACCTCCCGATGGCTTGTTAATTATTGATGAATCGCATGTTACCGTGCCGCAAATTGGCGCTATGTACAAAGGTGATCGCTCGCGTAAAGAAAACCTTGTAGAATATGGTTTTAGGCTACCTTCAGCACTTGATAACCGCCCAATGAAATTTGAAGAGTTTGAGGCCTTATCGCCACAAACCATTTATGTATCAGCAACGCCAAGTAACTATGAATTAGAAAAATCAGCCGGCGAAATAGCAGAACAAGTTGTGCGCCCAACTGGCTTGCTAGATCCACAAATAGAAGTGCGGCCAGTTGACACCCAAGTTGATGATTTACTTTCTGAAATTCGCAAGCGTATAAAAATTAATGAAAGAGTACTAGCCACCACGTTAACCAAACGCATGGCAGAAGATTTAACGGACTATTTAGATGAACATCAAATAAAAGCACGTTACATGCATTCAGATGTAGACACGGTAGAACGTGTTGAAATTATTCGAGATTTTCGTTTAGGTAAGTTCGACGTTTTAGTCGGTATTAACTTACTTCGTGAAGGCTTAGACATGCCAGAAGTATCGCTAGTCGCAATTTTAGACGCCGATAAAGAAGGCTTTTTACGCTCTGAACGCTCACTTATTCAAACCATTGGACGAGCGGCACGTAACATTAACGGTAGAGCCATTTTATATGCTGCCCGCATTACCGGCTCTATGCGCAAAGCCATTGACGAAACTGAACGAAGACGCGCTAAACAGCATCAATTCAATCTCGACAATAACATTACGCCACGTGGTGTTAGACGAAATATTTCAGACGTTATGGATCTCGACGGCGGCAAAACTCGCGCAGCTGCAGTATTAAAAGCAGCAGAGCCAGCGTCAGAATACGAGACGTTAACCACCAAGCAAATTGATGTGAAAGTGCAAGAGCTAGAAGCGCAAATGTTTAATCATGCACAAAACCTAGAGTTTGAATTAGCCGCATCAGTAAGAGATAAAATCAAACAGTTACGTGACTTACAGCTAGAAACTTAAAGCTATAACTTACAAGCAATATAGAGTGATTTATTTATGTTTAAACAGACAAATAAATCACTCTATGTCTGTTAGTTAGATGCATCCACCTGTAGGTTGGACTTCAGTCCAACAGATTATCAGCTTATCAGAACCTCAGTTTTTCTAGGTATTTCGCTATTGTCGGACTAAAGTCCGACCTACAAAAAATTACCCAAGGCTATAGCAATAACTTCAGTCTTGAATAAAGTAGGGTCAGATACACATTAATCTCTTAAAACCACCAAAATCAATTAATGTGTATCTGACCCTACTTTATATTTAGGTGTAACTTCAGTTCAACAGGCTTAAAATGTAAAACCAAAATTCACAAGTTACTTGGTTATCTCAAGCGATTAAAGTATAGCCGCAATATCGCTGTCAATATCGGCTGGCTTAGTTCTTGGGCTATAACGTTTAATCACTTTACCTTGATTGTTTACCAAGAACTTAGTGAAATTCCACTTAATACCTTTACTCCCTAAAATACCAGGCGCTTCGTTTTTTAAGTGCTCAAATAATGGATGAGTATTATCGCCGTTAACGTCTATTTTACTAAAAAGATCGAACGAAATATTAAAGTTAAGATCACAAAACTGCTTAATTTCAGTGTTATCACCTTTTTCTTGTTTACCAAATTGATTACAAGGAAAGGCTAATACTTCTAAACCCTTATCTTTATATTTTTTGTATAAATCTTCTAAACCGGCATATTGTGGAGTAAAGCCACAAGCGCTAGCAGTGTTCACTATTAACAGCGTTTTACCTTTATATTGAGTAAAATCTACGGCTTCATTTTTGTAATTGTTAGCACCAAAGGTGTAAATAGTTTTTGTCATTTTATTTAGCTGGTCGGATCAATGTAAAAATTAGAATAAGGCAAATAGCTATGATTAACAAGATTATCTAAGCCATTATTTTCATGATGAAAAATTGCAACTTGTTAGTGCTTTAGCTAGAGGTTTAATTGAGGTTTCAGATAAGCTTTAATCTAATGTTTAAGTTAAACGGTAATATTGGTAATAATTTATTGTGCGTTTATAAATGGCAGTAATTATGAAGTTAAACTTTTTATAAGAAACGCTGACCATAGCCGCTTTCAAAATAAGCTTAATTTTATTAACATAGAACGCATAAAAACTAGGGCGACTTTCCAAGCATATAAATCCCTTTTTGCATTACAGCTAACAAGAAAATAACAATGGCTGCGACCTTAAACTAGCAACTTATAACCAAGTGTCTAGCAAGTTGCTTAGCCAGTTAAGGCAAAATAATCGCAACGTTTTAAATCAACTTTTAGTATTCAACCCGAACAAAACTTTAAAAAGGCGTGTAACTTCCATGAGTAACATTGAAAACATCAGCTTAAACGCTCTGCTTACGAACATTAAACAGGCACAACATCCAATAGAATTTACCCAAGTCATGCAAGTTATTGCCGATAATTATCAGTACCAACCCACAGCGTTTAGTAATGGTGAGCTAGTGAATGAAAGCGGCACTAACGAAGGCTCTTGTAAAATATTTTACTTTGCACAATTAAATAACTTAACGCCTTCACAAACGCTAGCTTGTTTCGGCAGTTATTACCGAGAAGATGTTTTAGAAAACCCTAAAGGTAATGATCACCAAAATATTAGAAACTTCATGCAAACAGGCTGGCAAGGTATTAAATTCAAAGCAGCGGCTTTATCACCGATAAAATAAACAACTAGTAGGCGAGCCGGTTAACAACAGCACAATTAAGCTGAAAAGTTTAACTAACTTTAATTAACGTTAACTAGCTAAGTACAACTAACTTCAAATTAGTTTCAAATATTACAAAAGGATCCGTTCGATGAAAGTAGCATTTATTGGTTTAGGTGTAATGGGATATCCCATGGCAGGGCATTTACAAAAAGCCGGACACGAGGTTTGTGTATTTAATCGAAGCCAAGAAAAAGCCGAAAAATGGCAGGCTGAATACTCAGGTACTACCGCTAAAACACCCGCACTTGCTGCTAAAAACTGTGACATAGTGTTTTGTTGCGTAGGTAACGATGACGACCTTCGCCAAGTAGTATTAGGTGAGAACGGCATATTAGCAGGCATGCCCAAAGGCAGCATTTTAGTTGACCATACCACGGCATCGGCCGAAGTCGCAGTAGAGCTTGCAAACATTGCAACAAGCCAAGAACAATACTTTTTAGACGCCCCCGTTTCAGGCGGCCAAGCAGGCGCAGAAAACGGTGTACTAACCGTAATGGTGGGCGGTGACGAAACTGTTTTTAATAAAGCAGAGCCTGTTATGGCAGCATTCGCTAGATTTAGTCAATTAATGGGGCCAGTTGGCTCAGGGCAATTAGCTAAAATGGTCAACCAAATTTGTTTCGTTAATACCGTACAAGGCTTAGCTGAAGGCTTAAACTTCGCACAAAAAGCGGGCTTAAATGTTGATAAATTACTCGCAACTATTGGCAAAGGCGCTGCAGGCTCTTGGCAAATGGATAACCGCGGAAAAACAATGTGCGATCGAGAGTTTGACTTCGGTTTCGCGGTTGACTGGGTAAGAAAAGACCTTGCCATCGCATTTGAAGAAGCTGAAAAACTTGGCGCAGATTTAACTGTTACCAAGCAAATAGATGGTTACTATAAAGAAGTTCAAGAAAGTGGTGGTAACCGTTGGGACACTTCAAGCTTAATTAGTCGCTTTAAAAAGTAAAACGTATTAAGAAGTTTTTTGTAGCTGAATCGCTATATTCTACACACAAAAAACTAGCCGATTTACTTAGTTAATTTAATTAATTCCAGTTAAGTAAGTCGGCATAAATAGGCAGTATTTTGTTAACTTTGCACGTACTCGTATAACGCTTTCAGCACGGCCATTTTTGCTTGGTTTTGTTCATGCAGATGCGCTAAATCTTCAATTTTTATCATAAACTCATCAATGCTTAACAAACCTTTTTTACCGTGCTGAAGTCTATTTTGACAATGCGCTTGCCATTTTTGTTGCTCGCCATCGTCCAAGGTATAAGGAAAATTACGCGCACGATAACTAAACAACAAAGTATTTAAACGCTCATCTTGGAACTGAAAAGGATGCGTACCTAATTGCTCTGGCGCTAATTGATGCAAAATATCCATTTGCGCTTTATCGCTATGCGAGAAAAACTTACCACCATAAAGTGCAAACTCAGCTTCTACCGGTTCGTCACCAAAATCACTTTCAGCAAAAACATCGGTTAACTTATCTCTAAGCTCAGTATATTGCTTTAGCATTTTTAAGTTTTCTAAACAAAGCTCACGAGGAATAGCCAAACGCTCGGCGTTCTCAGGCAACAAGGTTTTTGCTGGCGCAATAATAGGGCACTTATTTAAGTGAATTAACTTAACTGGGATAGGCAACTCGTCTTCAGCCAAATCGTCATAACGGGTATATAAACGCGCTTTTATTTCTTCACTTGAAAGCTCAAATAACGGCGTTGGATCTTGCGCTAAATCTATCGCAATAACGGCATTTTTATTAATCGGATGATAACAAACTGGCGCAAACCAACTCGTGCAACCATGTACAGAAGACACCTTGCTAGAGGTATGTACAACCGGTGTCATGTTATAAACGTCAATTAACTCAGCCACTTGTTTTTTATTTTTCAAATTAAAAATAAACTCATACAACTTAGGCTGTTTTTCTTTAATTAACTTCGCCATAGCAATAGTGGCATAAACATCACTCATCGCATCATGTGCGGCTTCATGACTAATACCGTTTGCCTGTGTCAGCAATTCTAAACGAAAGCTAACCACTTGCTCGCCATCTCGCTCAACCGTAGGCCATTCAATACCTTCAGGGCGAAGGGCATAACAAGCACGCACCATATCAATAATATCCCAACGACTATTACCATTTTGCCATTCACGCGCATAAGGGTCGTAAAAGTTACGATAGAGCAGGTAGCGAGTTACCTCATCATCAAAACGAATACTGTTATAACCAGCAACACAAGTATTAGGTTGGGTAAATAAGCCATGAATACGATCCGCAAATTCAGCTTCAGTTAACCCATCACGCAAAGCTTTTTGCGGCGTAATACCGGTAACTAAACAAGCCTCAGGCTGTGGTAGATAATCTTGCGGCGGCTGACAATAAAACATCTCAGGCTCACCAATAATGTTTAAATCAAGATCGGTACGAATACCCGCAAACTGCGAAGGCTTGTCAAATTTTGGTGATATTCCCCAGGTCTCATAATCGTGCCAAAGAATAGTCGCTTGGTCAGTAGAAGGTTGAACAGAAGAGTTTTGATTCATTTTATCCATGTAAAACAACTTGTTGAGTTTTATTAGTTAGGTAATCTTACGTTTTGGTTTTTATTTTAGTTTTAAATATAAAGTTATTTGTAAGTACTTAACATTAGGTCGATTTATGGGTATGACTTTAGCACAGCGTTAATAGAATATCCCATAAATACCTTGTCTTGGTTGATATTTTGAAAATGTTATTTCTATTTAATCTTACGACTATGCTCATAACATTGCACAACTAAAGTGCTCAATAATAGTAATGATAATTAATACTACCACCTGTGTTTATAAAAGCTAAAAGAAGTATTCAATAGTAATGTTTTTGCGAATTTGGCGTTATTTACTATTCTAATTAAAGCACTTCAAATCACTGGTTGTCTTTATTAGGAATATTTCTACATGCAGTTTGTTAGCAAGTTACTTAAATTAAGTGTTTATCTGATTTTAATGTTTGTTATGTCGGGCTGCGCTATTAGTTATATTGATAGTGAAGGCAACCATAATATGGTCGGTTTTATGAATATAACTATGCAAGGCGTTGAAAACGATAAACTTAAAGCAGGAGATAAAATTGAAGTTACGAATGTTGGCATTTTGCTTAGTAACGGACCGCTGTACTCAGGAGTAAGTGTCGGCTACAACAAAGAATCAACTACCTCCATCAAGAATGATGCCCTTGTACTAATTAATGAACAAGGTAAAGGAAAGGAAGATGATAAAAATAAAAGCGAGTAGAAAATCAGCTATTGTTTTAATACTAAGTTGTTTAACTGCTGCCTGTACAACAACAGACAAAGTCGTTTTCGTCACCAAATCTTCACTAAGTATTGCCGATGTTGAAACGACGCCGTCTGAAATTACCGTGGGATATGACCGAGTAGAAGGATATTTTGCACCTGTATATAGCAATGGTGCCTTGCCTCCTGTGGTGTCATCAATAAAAACCGATGGTGGTTTATTTGCGCCGAAAGTGCAGCAGCTTTATGCAACGGGCGAAGCCGCAAATTTAGTCGTAGATGAAGCAAGCACTTATAGTGAAAATACTGATGATGAGAAGGAGTTAACTGGCAGTAAATTAGGGATGTTTTTTGGTACAAGTACTAACCTAGGTTTCAAAGTTGGCGTTACTCAAAGTCAGCCCTCGGTTAATATCGGTTATAAGCGAATAGAAGCCTCGTATATCCCACTTGGCAATGTAAACGATGTTGATGTTTACCCTTCGGTAATTGCCAGCATCGATACCACCATGAAAGTGCCTGATGCTGATGATCTTAACCCCGATGGTTTGCAAGTAGGGCAATATTTTGCAACGGGCACTGCTGCTAAACATTTAGCAACAAAAGGATTTGTTAGACAAGCGTTTAACACTAAAGCTCGAGATGCCGTTAAAGAATACAAAGATGAACTAAACAAACAGCAAAAATCAGCATTGCATACACTTAAATGTGCAGCCTCTTTGAAAGATGAACAATGGCCACAGGTAATAGATTCAGCAAACGCGGCAAACCTCGTTGGGGGCATTGGAAACCAAATTAAACAAAGGTGGCAGCAATATCTTAACGATAAAACAATTGACAAAAGACAATCGTCTACCAAACTATATTTTTCTGCAATTTCTAAACTAGATGGTGCTTCACCCACATATGCTGCAGTGATAGAGGCACACAGAAACTTGGTTTGTAAACTAGCAAAGGAGGCCAATAATGTCTGAGCATCGTGAAATACCCTGTGAACATTGTGAAGCCAATAAACGTGAAATAGAAGAAGATGGCCTATGGGAATTTTTAGGGTGTAAGCCCATAGAAGACCAACCAGGTTGGTGTCGATTAGAATACCAATTAAAAGAATAAACCTTAATAAACAATAGCGGTTCTACAATAGACACTAACTAATAACATTTCAAATAGCCTATTTTTAGCTATACCGCTAGCAAAGCCTCTTAAAATAAAGGTATAGCAACTCTTTTAGTGCTATACCTTTTTATTTGTTCAAAATACCTCTTTATAAAAAATCATATTGTTGTACAAATAGTTACAGACAATAAAAAATAAATAGAGCATTATGGAAATTACATAAACTGATTGAAAACATGATTTTACATTCAGTTACCTAAGTTAAACCCTGCATTGTTAGCACTTACTATAAGCTAACAAACGCAGCATGGATGAAGTTACATGCGCTGCATGTATATAGGATGTTGTAATCGATGCCACAGTTTTATAACAACAATGCTGATGAACTAGCTAAACAGTATCTCTCAAAATCTTTTGATGAGGTTCACCAAAGTTGGTCACAGTTTCTCCCTGCTGTAATAGAAAATCCTAATGCACGTATTCTAGATTTAGGTGCTGGAGCTGGTCGTGATGTAAAGCATATTGCTGAATTAGCTGCTTCAACCCATGATGATAAAAACAATATTCAAATATTTGCCGTAGAACCTGCAAAAACACTGGCAGAAATTGGAGCACTTCAAACTTCAGGTTTAAACGTAAAGTGGCTAGTAGATTCACTACCGTCATTAAGCCACTTAACTAAACAAGAAATCAGCTTTGATCTAATACTTTTAAGCGCTGTTTGGATGCATGTTCCACCAAGTGAACGTGCGCGTGCTATTCGTAAACTTTCCAACTTGCTTAAGCCGGGCGGTAAGCTAGTTATTTCTCTGCGCCATGGGCAAACCGATGAAGAGAAAAAACAACGTAAAATGCACAATGTATGTGCTGATGAATTAATACGTTTAGCTGCTGATGCTGGGCTGTTTACCAAGCTAGAAACCCCAAAAGAAGAAGACCAATTAGGCCGAAATCACGTTTCATGGCAAACGGTTGTATTGCAAATGCCAGACGATGGCACAGGCGCATTTCCTTTTATCCGACATGTGGCACTTAATGACGGAAAATCAGCCACTCATAAATTAGCTTTATTAAGAGTGTTACTACGCATTGCTGATGGCCACCCCGGTGCAGTCCTTAGAAGAGAAACTTCACCATTTGGCGATCGCGTTATTTTACCTGTTGGCTTAGTCGCGCTTTATTGGTGTCATCAATACAAAGATTTAATTGATAAACATAGTATATTCCAAAGACCAGGTGCTGATCCTAACATGGGTTTTATGAAAGATAATGGCTGGCATAAGTTAACGCACAGAGCCGCTTCAGATTACCGTATTGGCAACTTGTTTACCGGTGAAGACGCTACAGCACTACATAAAACTATTTCAGCAGCAGTGAGCAATATTAAAACCATGCCTTGTCGCTACATTACCTTCCCAAACCAAGCAGCCAATAGTACTCAAACGGTATTTGAAGTTGCCAGTAAAACCGTAAAAGCAAAAGACAGTATCTTCCTTGATTTACAAACACTTGAGCAATGGGGCGAGTTCTCTCTTCCTGAATCTACTTGGCTAGCATTCAATCGTTATGCTTGCTGGATTGAACCTGTATTGGTCAGCGAATGGGTTAAAACCATGGCAAGTTATTCAGGTAATGCTAAGTATTCAGCCCCAGAACAACAGTATCACTTATACCAAGCCCTAAATTGGGAAGAGCCAAAACGCACTACAACCGAAGTGCGTAAACGTTTTGAAGAGCTTAAAACAAGTTTACCTAAGTCTGAGCAAATACGTTGTGTATGGTCAGAAAAATCATTAATGCAAAGTTACGATATTGACCACAGCATGCCATTCGCTCGTTGGCCTAATAATGACTTATGGAATTTACTGCCAACCGATAGCCAAATTAACAACCAAAAAAGCGACCGCTTGCCGACGGAGCAGAAGTTAAAACAATCGAAAGAAAGAATTCAGCACTGGTGGCAAGTAGCTTGGTTAGACAACAACACCAACGCAGCTGTTTTAAACCAAAGTTTAACGGCATCAGATCAAACTAATCAAGCAAATACAAATGAACAATACAGCAAAAATGAAGTAAGAGAAGCTTCAGTGGGTTACGCAATAAGTATAAATGGCCTCATGCCAACGCCAGAAATTCCAACACTAAATAATGACGCGCAGATACAACAAATGAAAAGATTTTTCGCCGAAGCGAATATCGCCTTACCGGGATTAAATTCAGCTAATACATCAATCGATGATCTGTTTGAAGCATTAATGATGCAACGTGGGCGATTGAAAGAAATGCAGCAGTTGCGAGAATGGTAGTTAAGTATCTCATCTTTGGGGCTACAAAAAAGCGTTTGTTAATTGAAGTTTATATGGATTTAGTCTTTAGCTAATATAGATTAACCATGAATTTTAGAAGCACTTACTGCTTTTCCTAGCTCTTTTATAATAAGCTAACACTTTAATCACTATCCTTAACTGATTTACTTTAAACATTGAGTCAAAGTACTTACCGAATTAGTATGGTCCGATACTAGTTCCGAATACGTCAAAGCTTATAGAATTTAGGGTTTATGTTAATGTTATCTCTCTATCCAGCCATTGAGCCTTTTCAGCATTACTATCTCAGCGTTGCTAATGCAGCAATAATCAATGAAACCACAGCACAAACACATCAACTTTATGTTGAGCAATGCGGTAACCCTGATGGCATTCCAGTGATTTTTTTGCACGGAGGACCAGGATCTGGTTGTCGGCCATCACATCGATGCTTTTTCGATCCTGCTTTGTACCATATTATTTTGTTTGATCAACGTGGCTGTGGTCGTTCTCGTCCTAAAGGGCTGTTAAAACATAATACTACCGGCCATCTTGTAGAAGATATTGAGTTAATACGTCAACATTTAGGTATTGAAAAATGGTTGGTTTTTGGTGGCTCTTGGGGCACTACGTTAGCGCTAACTTATGCACAGCGATTTGCTGATAAAGTTGCGGGCTTGATATTACGCGGAATATTTCTGGCTCGCCAACAAGATATTGATTGGTTTTATAGCGAAAATGGTGCGGCTAAAACTTACCCTGAGGCTTGGCGTTACTTAGTTGAACACTTGCCTATTTCACAGCAAGCGGAGCCAATATCGGCAATATATCAACAGCTTTCTAGTGATAATAGCCAACCGTCAAACGGTATGCTTAAGCGAATACAATTTTGGGAAGCTAGCCTGGTTTATTGGCAAAAATTGCTTACGCTTGACGATATTTCAATTACAGAAGATGAAAAAACATCGGCCATTATTCAGTTGTATTATTCAATGAACCAATGCTTTATTGAGCAAGCACCGATACTTGAACATATTGATAAAATTCGACATATTCCAACAACAATAATTCATGGTCGCCAGGATATGGTGTGCCCCGTTGAGCAAGCGTGGTTATTAAAGCAATGTTGGCCGGAAGCTGAACTTTCAATTATTGAAATGGCTGGGCATGTTGCTAGCGAGCCTAAAATAATTTCGGCGCTAGTAAAAGCTACGAATGATTTTGCAAAGCTTAGCTGATGGATAAGGTTAAGGGTTAAAGGGATAAGCGTTAACGGATACTCTAATAGTAACAATTTTTAGTATTATTAAACGTTTGAGGTAGGCGACTTAACCAAAACATTAGTATCTTTTAACTGCTTTTATATCGGTGCAATATCCTTTTCCTTACATGCACCTATACTTTTCCATCTAAAGTATGATTTTTTATTAAATAGAAATTAAATACAGTAACTAGGTAAGCAATATTACGTTACGTTTTACTAACCAAAGAGGAATAAATTATGTGGATTAAGCCTAATTTTGAAGAAATGCGTTTAGGATTTGAGGTTACTCTTTACATCAACAATCGCTAATAATTACACCATTAATAATTACTTCAGTTAGCGTTAATTTTTAAAAAACTGAGGTAATTAATTTTCACTGTTTAATTTCTCCTTTCCCACTTGTTTTAACTCGAGGCACATATGAAAATTTTAGTGCTAGGCTCAGCTGCAGGTGGCGGATTTCCACAATGGAATTGTCATTGCGCTAACTGTAAAGGTTTACGCGACGGAACAATTAAAGCCACTGCGCGCACACAATCGTCAATCGCTGTTAGCCCTAATGGCAAAGACTGGGTGTTAATCAATGCCTCTCCAGATATTCGTCAACAAATTAATCAATCGCCCCAACTTTGGCCAGAGCAAGGTAGCCGAGGTACAAATATTAGAGCGGCTATATTAACTGATAGCCAAATAGATCACACCACTGGCCTATTAACGTTGCGAGAAGGTTTGCCGCTTGACGTTTATTGCAGTGATGTAGTTTATGAAGATCTATCAACCGTATTTCCCTTGTTTAACATGTTAGAACACTGGCACGGCGGCTTGAATTTTAATCTTATTGATACTGAAAAACGCGCACCATTTAGCGTCAAAGGTGTTGCTGATATCGCTTTTGAGCCGGTTATTATAGAGTCGAATGCGCCGCCATATTCTCGCTATCGCGATAAAGTGGTTGATGGTAATAACATTGGCTTAAAAATTATTGATAAAACCAGCGGTAAATATTTATTTTATCTCCCCGGTATTGTTGAAAGTAATGCTCAAGTTGAGCAAATTTTATCAGCAGCAAGTTGTGTACTTATCGACGGCACATTGTGGCTAGACGATGAAATGATCGCGCAAGGCGTTGGTAAAAAGTTAGGTTCAGAAATGGGCCACATGCCGGTTAATGGTGAGTTTGGCACGGTTGCGTTATTAAATAAATTCCCAATTGAGCGAAAAATTCTTATTCATATAAACAACACAAACCCCATTTTAAATGAAGAGTCTCCTCAGCATCAGTATGTTTTAGACAAGGGTGTTGAAATTGCCACCGACGGCATGGAAATAACGATTTAATCTCATTTTATAGGATCCATTTTTATGCAGGCTTGGACCAAAGAACAGTTTGAAAAAAAGCTAAAAGATAAAGGTCAGCTTTATCATATTCATCATCCGTTTCATATTGCTATGCATAACGGCGAATGTAGTAAAGAAGAAATACGAGGCTGGGTTGCTAATCGCTTTTATTATCAAGCGAATATATCGATAAAAGACGCCGCTATTATGGCCAATTGTCGTGATATAGAAACTAGGCGTTTATGGATTCAGCGCATTCTTGATCATGACGGCAGCGTGGGTGATGACACGTTAGGTGGCATTGAAGCTTGGTTGCGTTTAGGTGAGGCAGTAGGGTTAAATCGACAAGATTTACTCGATGAAAAATTTGTGCTGCCAGGCGTGCGTTTTGCGGTTGACGCTTATGTTAACTTTGCCCGTAGAGCAAACTGGCAAGAAGCGGCTTGTTCATCGTTAACTGAAATGTTTGCCCCTGAAATACACCAAAGTCGTCTTGATTCATGGCCAACAAATTACCCGTGGATAAAGCCTGAAGGCTTAAGTTATTTTCAAATGCGTTTATCGCAGGCGCGCCGCGATGTTAATCATGGTTTACAAATAACCTTAGACCATTTTATTAGCCGCACCCAGCAAGAAGATGCCTTGAATATTTTACAATTTAAGCTAGATATTCTGTGGAGCATGTTAGATTCTATTTCATTAGCATATCAACAAGGCAAGGCGCCTTATCAAGCTATATTAGGTGATGAAGCCATTGCCAATCCTATTTGCCACAAGGGGATATTTAAGTGAGTACAGCAGCAGTAGCATCTAATAAAGTACCGGTACTAAATGCCATGTTTCGTTTTCAGTGGGAAAAAGCACAAAACTGTTTTGTGTTGTTGTTTCCTGAGGGCATGGTAAAACTTAACGGTGGTGCTGGCGAAATTATGCAACTTGTTGATGGCAAAAAAAACCTGCAAGAAATTACTGATACTCTGAATGAAAAATTCCCTGACGCCGGTGATTTATCTGCAGATGTGAACGATTTTATCAGCACTGCAATTGAAAAAAAGTGGCTATATTATGAATGATCAAACCGCTACATCTAATTCAGTAGGGGAAACCCCTGACGTAAGTTCAAACGAAATGCTAACTGAAAGCGTTTCAACGGTCGTCGGTCCACCATTATGGTTGCTTGCCGAGTTAACTTACGACTGCCCATTACACTGTCCTTATTGCTCGAACCCAACACAGTTAACTGAAACCAAAGATGAGCTAACCACCGAGCAATGGTGCCAAGTATTTACCGAGGCCCGAGATATGGGCGCGGTGCAACTGGGCTTTTCAGGTGGCGAACCGCTATTACGGAAAGATTTAGAAGTACTGGTAAAGCATTCAAGAGATTTAGGTTTTTATACTAACTTAATTACCTCGGGCATTGGCTTAACTGAAAAACGCATTGCTAAGTTAAAAGTAGCTGGGTTAGATCATATTCAAATAAGTTTTCAGGGAGCTGATCCCGAAGTAAACGATGCTATTGCCGGAAAAGGCAACGCTTACAAACAAAAATTTAAAATGGCTAAATCGGTTAAAGCACAAGGTTACCCTATGGTGCTTAACTTTGTTATTTCTAAACAAAATATCAGTCAAATTGCTGAAGTTATGCGTTTAAGTTGTGAGTTAGAGGCTGATTATGTTGAGTTAGCCACTGCGCAATATTACGGTTGGGCGTATCAAAACCGTGATCATTTGCTGCCCACTCAAGCAGAATTGGTTGAAGCTGAGCGAATAGTTAATGAGTTTAGAGAACAACAGCAAGGCAAAGGGCCACATTTTATTTTTGTAACCCCTGACTATTATGAAACACGCCCTAAGGCTTGTATGAATGGCTGGGGCACCACATTTTTAACCGTTACGCCTGATGGCTCAGCCTTGCCTTGTCATAGCGCAAAAATGTTACCGCTGACTTTTCCAAATGTTAAAGAAAAGTCGATTGCCGACATTTGGCAGCAAGACTTTTCATTTGAATACTTTCGTGGTGACGATTGGATGCCACAACCTTGTAAGGGTTGTGATGAAAAAGAGAAAGACTTTGGCGGTTGTCGTTGTCAGGCCTTTATGATGACAGGCGACATGCACAAAACTGATCCTGTTTGTAGTAAGTCTGAAGATCATCATCTTATTCAACAAGCTATCGAGAGCGCAATAAAACCTTCTAAAGCTATTGTTGATCGCATTAACCAAAGTACGGCGATGAAACATGCTAAAAATGCTGAGTTAAATATTGTTACCGTAAAAGTATGAGCGTAGATGCAGCCTTGATTGATAAATTGTATCGCCATGAAAATGGTTTAAAGCAGGTCAATATCATTAATAATGAGGGCTATAGCGCCTTATTTGTGGTTAACACGCCAATATTTGATAATAGCGGCGTAGCACATGGTGTTGAACATGGTATTTTTCGTCGCAGTTTAGCTTTTGAAAATCCTGAAACTTTATTTCAACTCACTGCGCTTACTGATGCAAAAATTAATGCTTCTACGTTTGCTGATACCACTTATTTCCATTGCCAAAGCCAATGTAAAAGTACCTTTAACTTAGTTGTAGAGTATTTATTAAATGGCTTATTTTCACCGGTGTTCAATGAAGAGTACTTAAACGGTGAAGTTTATGATGGCAAAGATAAAGGCGTTATTTATCGTGAACTTATTGGTATAGAGCACACCAAGAGCAACAACGAAATAAAAGAAAAAAAAGAAATAAGCGAAACAAGCGAGATAGAAGGTGAGTTTAATTATGGTGGTGTCAGCAGTACTATTGGCGACTTAACACTTAAAGAAATTAGGGCTTTTCATCAAGGTTTTTATCAAGCCAGCAATATTACGTTAGTTACCGCTAATGCCGATATTGAAAACATATCAACGCTAATTTCGCGCTTATCTGTGCAAGCTAGCCAAGCACAAGCTAGCCAAGCACAAAATAACCAAAACCATTCGTTAAAAAATAAAGCTAACGCCGAGATAAAAAAAACCAGTAAAAATCGTGGTGATAATAACGAAACTGAGCGTTACCAAGCAAAATATTCCCCAGCAATTAACACGCTTATAAATGCTTATTATTTAACGTTGAACACGCCAAATGACTTACGTTTTGAACAATATAAAAGTGTTGAAAATGAAACGTTGACCGTTGATATTAAAGGGCAGGTGAAAGCCGAATCCAAACTCAATCTCAAACTAAAGCCCAAGTCTAAAATAATTCAAATAGAAAAAGCAGCTCAAACAGCTAAAGCAGGGGTAATTGCACCACTTGTATCTTTGGCTGATAAAATTAGTGATGCGGTTAATGCTGAGCAAACATTTGATACTAGTGCTGAGATTAGTGTTGGCAGTAGTGCTGTTACTAGCCCAGTTAAAAGAAGTAAAGCCGAGTCAGCAAGTCAGCCATTACCTAAACTATTCACTTCGCTTTGCCTAAAAGCAAAACAACAGTTTGTATTAAATCACTCAGCTAATAAAAACTTAACTAGCAAAGAGTTAAGTCAGAACGAACACCAAAAGAATCACACTAAAGCGGTAAGTGTTTACGATCAGCATAACGCCTTATGGTTGATAAAAATTAGCAAAAAAGAACAAGCTATTGCCAATATCACCAGTTATATATTGAGTGCTTATCCCGCATTTATAGCACGAAGGTGTGAAGGCTTTTGTTATGCCATACAAGCATTAACCATTGAAGACTCAGCTTATCTTGCTATTTATAGCGCTTTTGACGTAGCCCCAGTCGAGCAAATAAATACAATTTCACCATGCTTGTTGACCTTAAGTGAAGATATGGCTTTTATTAGCCAGAGCCTAGCACTGGCTAAAATAAAGTACGGCAGGGTTCATCAAGTAACAAACCGTAATGTTGCTGATTTAAGCCCTGAAAATATTGTTGGCTATTTACAAAGAATAGCTAAGGATTAGGAGCTCAATTTAAGCGAAGCTTTTTAGATAGTAGATAGTAGATAGTAGAGGTTAAAGAGTTGACCAATGTTGATCAACTCGATGTGAAAGCATATTTTTACACTAGTTTTTCTGCAAAAAACGCTAATGTACGCTCCCATGCAAGGTCTGCATTTTCTTTATCATATCGCCCTGTAGAATCGTTATGAAAACCATGATTAGCATTTTTATACATGTGCATTTTATAAGGGACACCCGCCTGTTTTAAGTCGCTTTCATATTCAGGCCAAGATTTATTCACTCGTTCATCAAGCTCACCTAGTTGAACAAGTAACGATGCTTTAATATTTTTTCTTAACTCTTTCGATGCAGGTGTGCCGTAAAAGGGGACGCCGGCGATAATAAGATCAGAGTCAATAGCTGCTAAATAATTAACCATATAACCGCCAAAACAAAAGCCTACAGCACCTAGCTTGCCGTTACTTCTTGGGTGTTGCTTAATAAAGTTTGCCGCCGCCACAAAGTCATGTTGAATCTTAGCGCGATCCATTGTTTTTTGCATTGCTCTACCTTCATCGTCATTACCAGGGTAGCCGCCTAAAGGAAATAAAGCATCGGGCGCAAAGGCAAGGTAGCCAGCTTTAGCCAAACGGCGAGCTACATCTTTAACATAAGGGTTTAAACCTCTGTTTTCATGAATAACAAGTACAACGGGCAGGGTGCCTGTTTTATTGGTTGGTGTAACTAAATAGCCTGCTCCGGTGCCGTAACCGTTCGGCGAGTCAAAAGATTCATACGTTGCTTTTATGTCAGCATCATTAAAAGAAACTTGTTCAGCTAAGGCGTAATTAGGTAAAAGTGCCGATGTGAGTACGGTCATTGAGTACCCCACAGCCACTAAAGTACCAAGCTTTGCCATAAATGTTCTACGATCCATGCCGCCATGTGCATAAGAGTCGTACCAGTCAAATGCTTCTTGAGGGATATCATTGTTTAGTTTTTTTGACATTTTAATCTCACTTATGAATGTTGATTTTTGACAAAAGATGAACGCTTGACCTAGGGGTAAAGTAGGATAATTTCTCGAGTAGCACAACTTAAAAGTCAATATTTAACGTTAAGGTTTAAGCAGGCTAGCTGTTTCAATGTATCCGGTTGAGGCACAAACTATTTTCAAACAGGCTACTTATATCAAGTTGCTTAAAAAAGGCTAGTTAGAACGGATAAGTTACTTGCTTTAGTCAGCTATTATTTCAACAAGTACAGCATTGAGGTTTTTAATTTCATCGGTTTTACTGGCTTGTTAAGTAATAGAATATCGTTAGCTTTAACCTCGTTCTTTAACTCTTTACTGTAATTAGCGGTGATCATAATTACCGGCAGTTCATTATCGCGTAAGCTGTTTATCTCGGTTGAAACGTCTAAACCATTAACGCCGTCGTCAAGATGGTAATCCACAATGAGTATGTCTGCATGGTCATCTGCCACATTCACTTGTTCTTGCAAATGTTTCAAGCTAGTTGCGGTGGTTACAATAAAATCCCAGCCGCCTAATAACTCAGCCATACCGGCACAAACGGTCGTATCATTATCAATAATCCATATTTTACGCTTAGCTAAAGCCGTATTATCAAGGACGTAATTTTGAGGGTTTATGGTTTGAGGTAAGTCACTTAATTTACCTAAGGGCACTTTTACCGAAAAAACTGAGCCTTTACCTAAGGTAGAATTAACCATAATAGGTTGCTCTAATACGGTTGAAATTTTATCGACAATGGCAAGCCCTAAGCCTAGGCCGTTACGAAACGCTGATTGAGACGATTTAAGACGTTTAAACTCCTTAAATATCTCTTGAAGCTGGTCTTGGGCAATACCCATTCCGTTGTCCCATACTTGGATTGAAACATGATCTCCTTGGCGTCTACACCCAAGCAATACTTTGCCATTATTTGCATACCTAAAGGCATTAGAAAGAAAGTTACGTAAAATACGCGCTAATAATACGCTGTCAGAATTAACCACAAGATCGCTACTAACATAGTGTAACTTTACTTTAAATTGTTCACTGGTTTGTTGGTATTCACTGGCTAGATTGTTCAGTAATTCTGATAATTTAAATGAGCTTTTATCAGCTTTTACCACACCAGCATCTAGTTTTGAAATATCCACCAAGGTACAAATTAAATTCTCTAAATCGTCTAATGAATTAGACACAGAGCCGAGCAACTTTTTGGTATGAGTTTCTAACGTTTTTTCCATTAAAGAACTGGTAAATAACTGCGCCGCATTTAAGGGTTGTAATAGGTCATGGCTAACAGCAGCTAAAAATTTTGTTTTGGTGCTGTTGGCAAACTCAGCTTCACTTTTGGCTTTATGTAAATTCGCTTGTGCCTGGCTGCGCTCAGCTACTTCAACAATTAACTTATCGTTTAACCCTTGCAGTTGAACCGTTCTTTCTTGCACTCTAATTTCAAGTTGATCATGAGCTTTTTGCAGCGCAAGGGCATCTTTTCTACGTGCGGTAATGTCGCGAATAAGCACGAAAAACCCAAGAACATGGCCTTTATTGTCGCGATTAGGCACATAAGATTTTAAAAGGTAGCAAGGCTCACCTTTTTTGTTTTTCTCTTCCATGGCAAAGCTGACACTTTCACCTTTTAAAGCGCGATCAACATAAGATTTTAATTCAGTGAAATTAGTATGCACACGACTTTGTTCAAGCTCCAAACCATTAAGTCCGCCTTGCGGCAAACCATACCAGTCAACATACACTTGGTTAGTAAACTGATATTTTAGATCTTCGCCTATGTAGGCGATCATCGCGGGCACATTATCAGTAATTAATCGCAGCCAACTTTCACTTTTTCTTAACGATTCTGCATAGCGATGACGTTCGGTAATATCGCTGTAGGTTTTGATGATTTTGCCATTATTTAAACGATGATCTCGTATTTCTAAAACCGTTCCATTCATTAGCGTTTGGGTATAATAATAGTTATCTGTACTAGATTTTGGTGCGAGATCAAGCTCGGTTAAGTTTTGCACATTATTGGTGTTGGGCATTGCCCGTAAAAGGTTTGGCGATAATTGACTAATTTGTGCAAACCGCATATTCCATACTTCAATTTTGTTTTGGCTGCTAATCAAAACCACACCTTGTGAAAGGTTATCAATTAAGTTTTGCAGTAACAAAGACTTTTGCGCCATGCCACGCTCGTATCGGGCGCTTTCTGCATTTTTAATGGCAGTAATATCGGTATAAAGCATTACCCAACCACCTTCGCTGGTGCGATGTTCGTTGAGTTGGAACCAACGGTCGTCTGATAGCTGATATACGGGGCTGGCAAAACTATCCCCCGGTGATGCTCGACGAATAATGCCACGTGTTTTAGCTAACTCTTTTAAGTCATTAAGGTTTGCACCTTCAACAATAGGTAAGCCAGAATCACTCCAAAAGCTGGCAAAGTTACTGTTTTGAAGAATAATTCTGCCATCGTTATCGAGTAAAACAAAGGCTTCTGTAATGCTTTCAATCGCATCTATAAAGCGTTGTTTAAATAAGTTGGCAGTATCATTTGCTTGTTTTAATGCTCGGTTACTCGACTCTAATTTTGCGAGTGTTTCATTCAGTGTTTGCGTTTTTTCTCTTACTTGTTCAGCTAAGTGCACAGAATGTTCAAAAGCGGTGTAGGGGGCATATTGATTTTCGCCACTGTCTTCAACACGTTGCATTAAAGCATTGTTAATTTTAATAAGTTTAGCATTTTGATGTTTTAGCAAAGCCAACTCATCTTTTAAAGCTTGCTCACTCATTGTCGCCTCCAGCGATGAAAACGCCGGTAAAAGTTTGGTTTAAGTGAATACCATTCGTATGTTCGCCGTAGGTATTAAAACCAACAATGTTGTATTGGGCATTTAAACGTCTTACTCGCGATTCTAAGCCTTTTTGTTCAATTTCAAGCCGCCTTAAAAAGCAATCACAGGTGAGGACTAATTCAGGGGCACCATAGCGTTGTGAAATTTCACCAAGTTTGTCTGTTACAGGGGAAAATATATCGCCCATTTCTACGGCTGTTAGCACAATACCAACATCTACTGCGCAGTAAAATGTTAAGCTTAAATCTGCTTCATTCACTTTTTGAATAGAACGAATATAGTAGTCACCGCCGACTTTAACCGCTAATGGATTAAGCGAAAATACTTCTGGGCTTAAATCTTTCAGGTCAATATTGAGTAATTTTGCATACTCTAATGCTGCAGGCTCGGCGTTTAATTCGTACACCGTTCTGTTGGCTGCGTCAGCATCGGTAACCACGAGTTTTTCTATTGGTCGCTTGATGTGGTGACAGGTAAAAACTTCAAATGGCAAAATGGTGTTAACCATAATAACAATTGCAGCGTTTCGATAAAATTTTCCGTGATAATAAACATGAGTCTTAGTTAAATTTATGTCGTCGCCCGCCGAACCACCAAAATGCGGAATAGCTCTAGCAGCAGAGTTTAAGGTAACTAAAAACTGTTCTTCGCTTGAAGAAAGGCCATCGAGTAAGGTGAGTAAGAAACTGTTATTTTTTATCTCTGTTAACTCTTTCGACTGGCAGCTTTCAACTAACTCATTAATGGTTGACTGAGCATTGATGGTGTCGAATTTTTCCATCGACTCTATTAATGTAGCGCAAATAGCAAAGTATTGGCTGGAAAATCCGATAGCAACTATGGAATGCTGCTCGTAACCTTGGTTTGTGACTTCGCCAGCGGTAGTACATCCGACAATATCAACATCGGTAAAGGCGCTTTCCATACTTTGTGCTAGTGTGTCTAGCGCATAAGTAGAGGAGCAATAGAAAAGCACGAAGCTGATGTTCGCTTTATTTAATTGTTGATATAGTTCAAGGCTTGCAATGGCAGGGTCTATTGCTTTACTAACTGCCGTAACTGTTTTTATTTCATGCATACATTCGGCTCATCATTATGTAGATAACCATCATATAGTTTACTGGTTACAGTTCAACACCTTTATCGGTGAAGGCTTTGTTTTATTTGCATATTTATTAACTACGCAGAGCTTAGGGCTTTCAATAACCACAACACATTCTAAGCATTGAATACATTCACTGTAGTCAATTGCACCTGTGGGTTTAATGGCGTCTATACCACATTTTTTATTACGACAAAGCTGACATGGTGAGCCACATTCATCACGACGTCTTAACCATTTAAGTATGGGGTATCGACCAATAATTGCTAATCCTGCGCCTAACGGACACAAATAACGACAATAAAATTTATGAATTTTCAAGCTCAAAAGTAGCAGTAAAACAGCATACAAAACAAACGGCCAATAGCGCACAAAATTAAGTGTTATGCTGGTTTTAAAAGGCTCTATTTCAGCCAGTTGCTCTGCTAGTGTTAGTGAGTAAAAAGAACAAGCGACTAATAATACCAGCAATACATATTTTACTTTTTGCCCCGCTTTATGGTGTTGAGGCTTAATTTTAATTTGTTTTATTTTCAGTTTAGTCGCTATCAAAGTCATTATTTCTTGTAGCGCACCAAAAGGGCATAACCAACCACAGAACAAACCTCGGCCCCACAAGAAAAGGCTAATAAAGACAAAAATCCATAAAATAAATATTATTGGATCAAGTAGAAATACTTCAATGTTAAAGCCTTGTTTGATTGACAATAACAAGGTGTAAATGTTGACAACAGACAACTGCCCTTGGGAATAAAAGCCGATAAAGCCGATAACAAATATCAAGGAGATAAAGCGTACTTGGTGAGTTAACTTTTCATTTTTCGCCAACGTTTCTTGCTTAATAAAAATTAGTGTTAAGGCGATAAGATATATGCAAAGTATGATTATTTCATTACTTCGTTGTAGCCAAAGCTTTAGCCATAATGGTTGCGCTTTTTCAGGTTGAACTAAAGGCGTTTTATCAAGAAACAAAGTTTCAGGTAATGTACTCGCAAAGTTAAAGTTGTGTTGTTTTTTAGATAAAAATGATTGGTTATAGTTAACAGCTAACGACAGGGTTAACTCTTTGTTTAGCTCAAAACCAGATTGAGACTTAATACGGAACACTTTAATTTCATTATAGTCGGGTATTTCAAGTGCAAACCTAGGATTGAAATAGCTATAAAAGTCGACATCGCGCATATCAACCGGCAGTGCGGTTTGCGTTGCGCTTAAACGACTAGGAACGGTTTGTGGAATAAACGCTTCACTAACAAAAGCATAGTTACCGCGATTTAATACCATTAAGGCATGTTCACCGGGGATTAAACTTTCGAGTAAGCGTTGGTATTCTGTTTGACCTAATAAGTTTTTACCCACAATAGGGATGTTAGCAAATCCGAAATATAAATCGATAAAGTCGTTGCTATCTTCACTTAGTTTTTCAATTGTATTTGTCAGTGTACTTGACTCGCTTTGGGTTAAGGCGAGTGCTTGGTCACGTGTTAATTGCCAGTGCTGTATATATTTTTTCTCAAGCAGTTGTTCAAAGCTTAATTTTTCAAAAAAGTCGGGATCAACCACGAAATTTGAAGGCGCAACGAAGCCAGATAACTTTTCGCGTGCCACTTTGAGTGCAGAAGCAATTATGGTGTCGTTAACGACTAATACTGAAATGGTAGCGCGGGTAATACCATCGAAATAGGTGGCATCTTTTGACGATTTATCGCGGGCATTAATAATAAAGCGTTCTTTAATTGAATGGTTTTGATACTGGTTAATAAAATTAAATAATGGTTGCTCGCCTAGGCCGTGCAGGAATATTGGTTCATGATGATTTAATATTTTTAAGCCGGTAATTATGCCTTGAGTGTCAATACCAATAAGAATATTGACAGTTTGCCCTGAAAAACCAATGAAGTTGGTAAAATCGTCTGACTCAAAGACATAACCGAGTAAATCGCCTAACTGATAAACCGGCGTTACGGCAATTTTTTTATCAACAGGGCCTAAACGTGTTGCACTAGGAAATATTTCGGCAATATCGGCAGAAATAGAGGTGGTATTTTGAGGCTCAACAGGAGAAAAAGAAAAAGAATAAAAAGAAGGTGCAAGCATAAAAACAAGCATGAAAATCACTCTTGTCATTAGGAAGTTGAGTATTTTTAAATGCATGCTAACACCCCTAAAAATCGTTACAAACTGATCAGTATTTGCGGAATAAAAAAGTGCCAGTCTCGTTAAAGAAAGGCACCCTAATACACATCGAGGGCTAGGTTAAAAGAAACCTAAAGGACTCGTGCTATAGCTTACTAATAAGTTTTTAGTTTGCTGATAATGATCAAGCATCATTTTATGGTTTTCACGACCGATACCTGATTTTTTATAACCACCAAATGCTGCGTGAGCTGGGTATAAATGGTAACAGTTAGTCCATACTCGACCCGCTTCAATACCACGTCCAACTCGGTGTGCAAGGTTGGCGTCACGTGTCCATAAACCCGCGCCTAAACCGTAAACTGAATCGTTAGCTATGGCTAATGCTTCGGCTTCATCTTTAAAGGTAGTTACTGCAACAACCGGTCCAAAAATTTCTTCTTGGAAGATGCGCATTTTGTTATTACCTTTTAAAATAGTAGGTTGGATGTAGTAACCCGTATCAAGTGAATCGCCTAAGCTTTCTTTATTGCCGCCAGTTAAAAGCTCAGCACCTTCATCTTTACCAATAGTTAGGTAGCTCATGATTTTCTCAAATTGCTCTTGAGATGCTTGAGCACCCACCATAGTTTCAGTATCGAGTGGGTTGCCGCGAATAATTTTGTTCGCTTTTTCGATGACTTTTTCCATAAATTCGTCGAAAATATCTTCTTGGATTAAGGCTCGAGACGGACAAGTACAAACCTCACCTTGGTTAAAGAAGCCTAAAACAAAACCTTCAGCACACTTTTCTAAGTAGTCATCTTCAAATTGTGTTATGTCTTTAAAGAAAATATTCGGTGATTTACCACCAAGTTCTACCGTTGATGGAATAAGATTTTCAGCGGCACATTTAAGAATGTGTCCACCAATTGCGGTAGAGCCTGTGAAGGCGATTTTACCAATGCGTGTGCTTGTAGCTAGTGCTTCACCGGCTTCTTTACCAAAACCATTGACTATGTTTAAAACGCCTGGCGGAAGTAAGTCAGCAATAATGTCCATTAAGACTAAAATACTGACCGGTGTTTGCTCAGCAGGTTTTAAAATTACACAGTTACCAGCAGCAAGTGCAGGCGCAAGCTTCCATGCCGCCATTAATATTGGGAAATTCCAAGGAATTATTTGACCAACAACACCAATTGGCTCATGAAAATGATAAGCAACAGTCTCGTTATCTATTTGCGAAAGAGAACCTTCTTGTGAACGAATACAGCCGGCAAAGTAGCGAAAGTGATCAGCACATAATGGAATATCAGCCGCAAGCGTTTCGCGCACTGGCTTACCGTTATCCCATGTTTCAGCAACGGCAATTTTCTCAAGGTTTTCTTCAATACGGTCAGCAATTTTCAGGAGCACTCTAGAGCGGTCTTGAACTGATGTTTTGCCCCAAGCTTCTTTAGCGCCATGAGCTGCATCAAGGGCTAATTCAATATCTTCGCTGCTTGAACGAGGAATTTCACAAATAACTTCACCAGTAACAGGGGTAGTGTTGGTAAAATAATTTCCCTTAACAGGAGCTACCCACTGACCATTGATAAAGTTTTCATATTTAGGTTTAAAAGAAACAACAGAACCTTCACTGCCTGGGTTTGAATAGATCATATATCACCTCGTGTCGAGACCAGCCAGAGTAATACTCTTTCCATGGCCCTATTTATGTTTGCTCTAGTTATTACTAAAACGTTTTTTTCGTGTATCTATAGTAATGCGGTGCAAGCAAATGGAACTATTACCCATAGGCTTTAAAAACATCATACTTTGGGACGAGTTGCTTGGTTTTTATGGGGCTATCACTAATTTTTAAGGTAAAAAAAAGCTTTTGAAAAATATCAAAAGCTTTTTAAATGCAGGGAGAGTAGGGCTGGTGTTACATTACTATGGGAGTCGCTTTGTATTCAGCCCTTCTATTATTGCTTGCGGTAATTGCTTGCGATAATTACTTAGGTAATTTAAAGGTCCAAACACTACCACCTTGGTTAAAGTGCTTAATACGTTCTGCAACGTCGCCGCCCCATAAAGGAACTGCGCCACCCCAACCAGAAAGTACTGACAAGTATTGTTCGCCATCCATTTCCCAGGTAATAGGTGAGCCTACAATGCCTGAGCCTGTATTAAATTTATATTTTACTTCACCTGTTTTAGCGTCAAGGCCTAATAAATAGCCTTCTGGTGTACCGGTAAATACTAAGTTACCTGCAGTTACTAAAACACCACCCCATAAAGGTGCGTAGTTATTGTAGCGCCAAATAACTTTACCCGTTTTAGGGTCGATTGCTTTTAGCACACCAATGTAGTCTTCATTAATGGCTTTTATGGTAAAACCAGCACCTAAGTATGCTGCACCTTTTTTATAGGCAGTAGGCTCATTCCAAATATCCATTTGCCATTCGTTTGCAGGCACATAAAATAATTCTGTATCTTGGCTGTAAGCCATTGGCATCCAGTTTTTGGCACCTAAGAAGGCTGGCGCTGAAACAACAGTACTACCTTTATTACCGTCTTTTGATTTACTAGGATCACCAGGTCTGTTGCTATCAACATAGATTGGACGACCCTCATCAGTTAGTCCTGAAGCCCAAGTAATTTTATCTGCAAATGGGAAACCACGTATAAAGTCACCATTTTCACGATTAAGTACGTAAAAGAATCCGTTTCTGTCGGCTGTAGCCGCAGCTTTTATGGTTTTACCTTTTTCTTTATAATCGAAAGAGATAAGTTCGTTTACGCCATCAAAATCCCAACCATCATGCGGCGTTGTTTGAAAGTGCCATACAATTTTACCGGTATCTGGGTCGATAGCTAAACGTGAAGATGAGAAAAGGTTATCGCCTGGTCGTAAATGAGAGTTCCAAGGTGCTGGGTTACCTGTGCCAAAGAAAAGCAAATCAACGTCAGCATCATAAGTACCACCTAACCAAGGCGCAGCACCACCTGATTTCCAAAGCTCTGCTGGCCAAGTTTGTCCTGGCTTACCGCCAGAAATGCCATTGTCCATTTTTTTGCCGTTTTTCCAAATGTAGCCCATGTGGCCTTCAACAGTTGGACGTTCCCAAACTAATTTACCATTTTTAGCATCGTAAGCTCTTACTTTACCTACAACACCAAATTCACCACCGGCAACACCTGTAATGACCTTACCTTTAACTATAATAGGCGCGGCGGTAATTGAATAACCGGCTTTGTAGTCTTCTACTTTCTTTTTCCAAACGACTTTACCTGTGTCTTTATGCAATGCGACAAGTTTCGCATCAAGCGTACCAAAAATAACTAGATCATCGAATAATGCCACGCCACGGTTAATAACATCACAACATGGCATAATGCCATCGGGTAGTCTTGCATCGTATTGCCAAAGTTCGTCACCCGTATTTACATCAATTGCATACACACGTGAGTATGAACCAGTGATATACATAACGCCGTCTTTCACCATAGGTTGAGATTCTTGACCACGTTGTTTTTCGCCGCCTAATGAAAAAGACCAAACCGGATGCATTTGCTTAACTGTTTCGGTATTTATTTTATCAAGTGGACTGTAACGCTGACCTTTTAGGCCAAGTCCGTAGGTTACTACGTCATTAGTTGTCATTTGATCATTGGCAATGTCTTTATCGGTTACACCTGCGTTTGCTAGGCCTGTAAACGTTAAAGACATAGCAATAGATAATGACAATATTTTATTTTTACCTGCTGTTATCATTGTTATTTCCTCTTGGGTTATAAATATACGTAACGATATTTTGTCTTTTTATCTTCCTGTAGCCTTGGTTAGATCCGGCGTGTTTTCTTGTTTGAATCCATACATTTTTACAGTCTACAGCCATGTTATATTTTGGTGTTTTTAACGGCTATCACTCAGCGGTCGAATTTTTTTCATCATTTAGTATGAATAAGGGGATGAGTAAACCGTTGCTATTGAGGTTGCTCCATAGCAACTGAGTACAATGCAGGCAGTTGATATATTGCGTAATGATCTTCGAATATTTTTTTAATTTCTCCCGATGCAATCATAGCTTCTACAATATCGGCAACCGCATAACCTAGTTGGCGATAGTCACTTTTAACCGCCATGCCAATATCCCATTGTTGTTTACCAATATTAGGAAAGGCATTTGACGCTAATTGATAATTTGGCGAGGAGAGTTGGTGCTGGTAATAACTTATTTGGCTTCTTAACCCCATTACCGCATCAATTTTTTGCTCATGCATAGCAGTAAAAGCCGATTCCACAGTGTTAAATTGTTTGGCTCTTTTACTCATTCGCCCATTAAAAACTGACATTAAGTAAAACTGAGGAATAGAATCTACTTCTACACCAATGTCGTGATATTGAAATACTGCCATGGTGCTAACATCTTCAATTTTCTGATTATTGAAGGCTATTTTCCAAGATTCAGTATGGTAGGGCGCGAACATGTGTACTTGTTCATGCACCAGCTCGCCAATATCATCACGCAGAAGAGAATATGCTTTGTCGTATGGCACGCGTAGCATTAAGTCGGCGACTGTGCGTTTTAGAAAGTGGCCTTTCCAGAGGTTATTGCGTAAATCGCCTTCGACGTTTTCATCGGCAGTTACCCACCTAAAACGAAGCTTTACCCCTAATTTTTTGGCAATATGTTTAGCTATAACAACGTCAATACCTTTAGCTTCGCCATTTTCCTGATACGAAAATGGGATATAGTCTCGATATACCGCTACTACAATTTCATTACTTTCAATAATGTCATCATAGGATCGAGCAAAAGCTGTTGAGCAAAAAATGCTACAACAACTTAGCCAAAAAATTAACGCGTTAAAGTTACTTTTTTTCACTGACAGACTCTAACCATGTACGAATAGACCAAAGTGCTTCTTGGTTTAAATGCTCTGTCATTTTCGGCATATAAACTGCGCCATTACGAACTGCACCATTTTGCACTCGATACACATACCATTCATCACCGTCATAATCGCTGGCAAGCTCCCGTAAATCGGGAGCAATACCACCTGAAATTCCTTCTAAGCCATGGCAGCGCGCACAATTTTGGTTATACGCTGAAGCGCCAACACGTAAAATCTCTTTGCGGGTATCACCTTCAGATTCGCGATACGGGTTAGTATCACTCCACTCTTCACCTAACGTTGGTAATGTTGAGGTATCAATTGATTGCGGTGTAACTGGGCCATGAGCCGCAATACCGAATGAGCAAATTGCTATCAATGCAATTAAATAGCAGCGGCCTTTATTAAGTTTTATCATTGTGAGTACCTCATTTTCTACGTAAGTTATTCGTGGAGTTTAATTTTGATAGCCTCATCATAAGGATGTGAGCTATGTTCAAGAATTATACTTTAGCGCGTTAGGCCTCCTCCTTTAGTATGAGTTTATCGTGTTTATAGCGTGTGTTTTTTGTTTATAGTTTTAATTATCAATGGTTTGCGGTGGTTGTTGGTAGGTGTTGATGATTTTAAATTTAAGCAATTATTCTATATGCTTAAGGTTGATAGCTCGATTCGAGCTCTATTCGACTTTATAGTCTTGGGACTTTGCTAATGTTTGAGTTCACCATGTTTTTAATTGTTATTTTTACCGTGTTCATATTTACCCAGTCACTGTCTGCGATAGTAAATATAAGTGCTAAGAAGCAATTTTTTGCTATTGGTTTGTCGCTAATTTGCTTAACAACTCTAGCGCAACCCCAGCCCATTACGTTACAAATTAGCTATGTTAAGTTTGATCAACAACAAGCTAGCAATGTGCTGAATATTTTCAAAATACCAGAAGATAGTGGCTATATGGGGGCTGAACTTGCGATAAATGATTCGAATACTACTGGTAAGTTTTTAAAGCAGCATTTTACATTAAGCAATTTTAGTACGGCGAAAAGCGATGATTTTTTACGTTATTTAGATGCGAAATATCTACAAGGGCAACAAATTTTTATTCTTGACGCCCCCCTAACTGAGTTAGTTAAAGTTGATAAGTGGGCGAAAAACAAATCACTGCTACTTTTTAATGTGAGCGAGTCGTCAGATGAATTACGCTCTACTCAGTGTTTAGCTAAGGTGTTTCATACCAGTGTTAGTAACGCGATGAAGTCTGACGCGCTTGCTCAGTGGCTATTACATCGTCGTATGAATAAGGTGTTATTAGTACAAGGCAATAAAGCAGAAGATATTCAATTGGCGCATTCCTTTATACGCTCAGCAAAACGATTTGGCATAAAAATTATTGACAAAAAACAATGGGATTTTAATACCGACCTTAGGCGCAGCACTCAGCAAGAAATTCCATTATTTACCCAAACAGTGCAAGATTATGATGCCGTTTATGTTGCAGATAAAAGCAAAGAATTTGCTGAGTTTATCCCTTTCAATACCTATTTACCGCGACCTGTTATTGGCTCAGCTGGCTTAGAAGCGTTAGCTTGGCATGGTGCAATTGAACAGTGGGGCGCAACGCAGTTACAAAATCGCTTTACGGATTTAGCTAGTCGTGCAATGAATGAAACCGACTTTTCGGCATATTTAGCTGTCCGTAGTATTGCCCAATCAGTACATAAACTGCACTCTAAAGATAGTGAAAAGCTTAAAGAATATATTAGCTCAGATAAGTTTGAACTCGCGGCATACAAAGGCCGTAAGTTAAGCTTTAGGTCTTGGAACCGACAATTAAGAATGCCACTTTCTTTGGTGCATCCTCATGCTTTGGTGTCGCAATCACCTCAGCCGGGTATGTTACATCCCGTCACTGAACTTGATACGCTTGGCTTTGATGCTCAAGAATCTCACTGTAAATAAGGCTCACCATTACTTATGAAAAATTTAACCCTTGCTAGCTTATTTTTCTTCGCCGCTGCTTTGCATATCAATACGAGTTATGCCACTGAATTTGCTTATGTTACGAATGAGAAAGACGATAATATTTCAGTTATTGATTTAAGCCAAAATAAAGTCATTAAAACCATACCAGTTGGCGAGCGACCGCGCGGTATTATTTTTAATAAGCAACATTCCTTGGCCTACATTTGTGCCAGCGAGTCAGACCGAATTCAAATTTTAGATCTTAATACCGAGCAAATTGTTGGTGAGTTACCTTCAGGTGAAGACCCTGAAACCATCGCATTACACCCAAATGGTAAAATAATTTATACCTCCAATGAAGACGATGCACTGCTTACCGTGATTGATATAGAAACCGCAACGGTTATTGCTCAAATTGATGTTGGTGTTGAGCCTGAGGGGTTAGCGGTGAGTCCTGATGGAAAAATTGTTGTGGTTACCTCAGAAACCACCAATATGGTGCATTGGATACACACTGAAAATAATACCAACTTTGCCAACACGTTAGTGGGTGCTAGACCTCGCTCGGCTAAATTTACTGACGACGGAAAGTTTTTATGGGTTAGCTCTGAGATTGGTGGGGCAGTGGTGGTGCTTGATGTAAACACACAAGAGATTGTTAAAGAGTTTACCTTTGCTATTCGGGGTATACACCGTGATCGAGTTCAACCGGTGGGGGTAGAGTTATCAAGCGATGGTCGCTTTGCTTTTGTGGCGCTTGGCCCGGCAAATCATGTAGCGGTTATTGACCGTAAAACCATGGAAGTTGATAAATATTTGTTAGTTGGTCGCCGTGTTTGGCAATTGGCGTTTAACGATGATCAAAGCCAATTGTTAACTACTAATGGCATCAGTGGTGATGTTTCGGTGATTGATGTTAAAGCAATGAAGGTGACTAAATCTATTAAAGTAGGGCGTTACCCGTGGGGCGTAGTAATACGAAACGTGCCATGAGCATAGTGACTAATCAGCTGAGTTTTCATTACGGTAAAAAAACGGCAATTGATAATTTAAGCTTGAATATTAACCGTGGTTTTAACGTGTTGCTTGGGCCAAATGGCGCAGGAAAAAGCACCTTGTTTTTAATGTTAACAGGCCTTTCTCAAGCAACTTCAGGTAGCGTTAATATTAATGGTTTTGACCTTAAAGAAAATCGTCCTAAAATCATGCGTTCAATGGGCGTGGTTTTTCAGCAAAGTACACTTGATTTAGATTTATCTGTAAAACAAAATTTAGTTTATTATGCCGCGCTGCATGGTATTTCAGCATCGCAAGCACTGAATAATATCAGCGATATATTAGCGCAATTGCAATTAACGCAACGGCTTAATGACAAAGTGCGTTCGCTAAATGGCGGGCATAGACGTCGAGTTGAAATTGCCCGTGCATTAATTCATCAACCCAAAGTATTACTGCTTGATGAAGCTACCGTAGGTTTAGATATTGATAGTAGAAAAATGATCACCGAATATGTGGGTAAACTCTGCAAAGATTTAAATATTTGCGTGTTATGGGCAACTCATTTAATTGACGAAATAGCAGAGAATGATCAACTTATATTAATTAACGAAGGAAAAATTACCGCACAGGGCGTAAGTAGTGAACTATGTAAGGAAAATAACGTTGACGACATATATCAACTGTATCGTCGACTAACCACTAGTTCGGAGCTTATCTAATGGGCAGCCAATATCTGTATTGTTTTAATGGCATTGTTAAACGTGAAGTTTTACGTTTTTTTCAACAACGTTCCCGTTTACTTAGCGCACTGGTTAGGCCTCTATTATGGTTAGTAGTATTTGCAGCAGGGTTTAGGGCGGCTTTAGGGGTGTCGATAATGGAACCTTATGGCACCTATATTACTTATCAGCAATATATCACTCCTGGTCTTTGCTGCATGATCATTTTATTTAACGGCATGCAAAGTTCGCTTTCAATGGTTTATGACCGCGAAATGGGCAGTATGAAAGTGCTATTAATGAGCCCATTACCTCGGCCTTATTTATTGTGCTGCAAATTAATTGCCAGTGCTTTGTTATCACTTTTACAAGTCGTTATTTTTTTGCTTTTTGCCCAGTTAGTCGATGTAGATATTCCACTTTTAGGTTATTTAAGTGCAATACCCGCTATTTTCTTAATTGCATTTTTTCTAGGCGCACTCGGGTTAATGTTATCTAATTTGATAAAACAATTAGAGAACTTTGCTGGCGTGATGAACTTTGTTATTTTCCCGATGTTTTTTCTGTCCAGTGCATTGTATCCACTGTGGAAGATGAAAGAAGCGAGCATTTGGTTATATTGGATTTGCGAGTTTAACCCATTCACTGCGTGTGTTGAGTTGTTACGATTCGCACTTTATGGGCAATTAAATTTTTCCGCATTGTTAACGGTGTTAATTGCTACAAGTATCGCATCATTTTTTGCACTGATGAGTTTTAAGCCAAAGCTTGGGCGTAAGTAAGAGTTAACTCATATTATTATTTTAAGCAGGTGCGTAGCGTTTTTCGGTTAAATAAATAGCCGCTAAAATAAAGTAGGGTCAGATACACATTAAACTTTAATTGCTTGATATTCTCTAAAACAAGTACCGTGGCCAAGCTCTATGCTCAACATTCTTTCTTTAAATTATCAAAGCCACCAAAATCAATTAATGTGTATCTGACCCTACTTTATATATTTGATGGGTAATCGAACAGTTTGTTGGGGGATAAAAATTGAGTGTTATTTAGTGATTGTTACGAATGCCAATAATTGGCAGTGCTAATAGCTAATGCAAGTGTGTGATGAAGCTGATGCAATTATTCATGATAGGGCTTTTGTATTCAAACAGGTTCAAAAGTATCTTATAAATCATACTAACGAGGCATGTTGTTCAATAGTTCATGCACATACTCTGTTAATGTCGTAAGGGTTAGAAGGTTTATACGGTAATTAAAAAACATATTCTAATCAAACGAAATAAAATACGACTTAATGGCTAAAGGACGAATTAACACGCAACTTTTTAGCCTGTTATTGTGTCGATAATATTTAAAAAGTGATTAAAAAAGTGATTGAATAACTGATTTTAAACTTAATTCATATTGAATTGAAACTAAACATTAAGGATCAAAATAATGATAAAAGTTAGTGTAATGTATCCAAATTCGGCGAGTGCAAAGTTTGATATTGATTATTACTGTAATACTCATATTCCTATGGTAGTAGAGTTGTTGGGCGATGCTTTAAAGGTTGGTGCTGTAGATTCTGGACTGGCTGGTGGTGCACCTGGTGACACACCCGCATTTATTGCTATGGGTCATATGACTTTTAATTCGGTAGAGGATTTTCAAGCAGCATTTGGTCCTAATGCTGAAGTGATCATGGCTGATCTTGCTAATTTTACCAATGTAGAGCCGACCATTCAGATAAGTGAAATTAGAATTTAGTGGTATGAAGTTGAATAGAAAGCATAAGTTGACGTATTTATTCGTGATATGAGTATAAACACAGGGAAGTAAATTAGTCATACTTTAGCAGGATAAAACCTGAATGAAATAGTTTTAAGTTACTGATTATATATGTTTTATTTGTATTTATTAGATTCTGCTTTTCTAAGCGGGGGATTGATTAATTTAGTCATCAGGTTACATTGACAGCTCTTCATTTTACTTTGAGAGTTGCTATGAAACGGACGTTAACTTTTTTATTTATTTGTACTGCACTCCCTGCTTTAGGGAACGAAATGAACGGTGTTGAAAATATTAGTATATATGGACAAACACCGCTTTCCACCAATGACTTAGCTGAAGAAAGCACCTTTGGCAGTGTACAAACAATTAACGAACAGTCGTTAGCACAATCTCAAGCTATTTCGTTAGCTGAACACATGAAAAACAAGCTAACAAGCTTGCATATTAATGACATACAAAACAATCCTTTTCAGCCTGATGTCCAATACCGTGGCTTCACTGCTTCGCCATTATTAGGCTTACCTCAGGGGATTTCTGTTTATCTTAATGGGGTGCGATTCAATGAACCCTTTGGCGACACGGTAAACTGGGATTTAATTCCGCTTGCTGCGCTTGATAAGGTGGCGTTATTCTCTGGTTCAAATCCTGCTTTTGGGCAAAATACTTTAGGTGGGGCGCTAGCACTAACGACTAAAAATGGCTTTAGTTATACCAAGCATGAGCTTGAAGCGCGCTTTGGTAGTTTTGGGCAACAACAATTTACCGTGCAATCAGGTGGCAATAATGGCAACTGGGGCTATTACATCATTGCTAACCAATACCAAGAAGATGGCTGGCGAGACTATTCTGAAAGTGAATTAAAGCAATTTTTAGCAACACTGAGTTATGTTGATGAAGACCGTTCTATTGATTTTACTTACTCTGCGAATAATAACCAATTACTGGGAAATGGCGCTGTGCCTGAAGTACTAGCCGAATTAGCAGGAAGAAGTGCCATTTACACTCAACCTGATAAAACTCATACCAGATTTCAGCAATTCAGTATTAAATCTGACAGTGTTATTAACGAGCAAATGTCGTGGCAGGGTAATGTTTATTATCGTAAAAATAAAATTAACAGTATAAATGGTGACGACAGCGATTATGAAGAGTGTGAGTCTGGTGCGCTTTATAGTTTGTGTGAAGAAGATGAAAACGATGAGTTAGAGCGCGTGCAGTTTGTTGGCTTTGATGAAGACACTTGGTTAAGTGAGCTAAGCGATATTGATGCTGATGACGTTGATGGTACTTATAATACTGGCTTTACTGATAACGAAAGTTACGGTGTGGCTTTGCAATGGGTACGAGCCAGTCATTTTGATGCAACCGATGTGCATGCAGCATTAGATAACGAATTTATTTTTGGGCTTGGCATTGATAAAGCAGATATCAGCTTTAGAAGTGATACCGAATTCGCTGTGCTGCATAACGATACTATTACTGATGATCGTTCAGTAACGGGCATTGGCTTATTCGATATGGAGTCTCGTGTTCAGTTAGAGGTGAGTAATAAACAGCATTATTTTTACTTCTTAAATACTTTAGTCATTGGAGACGATTTAATCGTTAACCTTGCTGGTCGATATAATCGTACTCACATAAGTATGCAAGACCAGATTGAAACCGGGCCAGGTTCACTGAATGGCGAACACTATTTTAACCGTTTTAACCCCGCAGTTTCAGTTAACTACCGCTTAACGCCTGAATATACCTTTAAGCTAAGTTATAGCGAATCATCACGTGCTCCTAGCCCAGCTGAGCTAAGTTGTGCAGATGAAGAAGATCCCTGTAAATTGCCGAATGCGTTTGTTGCCGATCCGCCACTTGAGCAAGTGGTGGCGAAAACAGTTGAAGCAGCTTTACAGTTTGAAAACGATAACTTTTCTGCTTTAGCAACGGTGTTTTCAACCATGAGTTATGAAGACATAATATTTCAACAAGCGGGTAATAAATCAAACCAAGGTTATTTTATCAACCTTGATAAAACGCAACGACAAGGTGTTGAATTGGCTGCCTCTACCCAAGTAAACTCGATTGATTTAGGCGCAAGTTATAACTATTTAAAAGCCACTTTTGAATCGCCTTTTGTCTCTTTTAGCCCCGTAAATCCTTTAGGCGCAAACAGACAAGTTGAAGTGGGTGACAATATTCCTGGCCAACCACAGCATCAAGTAAAGTTTCATGCTAATTGGCAACTTAATGATGCACTAAATATAGGTACTGAGATGTTGTATGCATCTTCATCATATTATCGTGGCGATGAAGCGAATGAGAATAAAAAAATTCCATCATACGCAGTGACTAATATTTATGTTAATTATCAGATAACCCAACAACTGCGCTTGTCAGCGAAAGTTGATAACCTTTTTGATCGTAAGTTTGAAACTTTTGGCACTTACGGTGAGGCAGATGAAGTGTTAGAGGAAATTTATCCTGACACGGAATTTGATGAATACTTTGTTGGTCCATCTAGACCGCGATCAGCAAGTATTAGCATTAACTATCAATTTTAACTATCAATTTAAACTATCAATTTTAACTATCAATTTTAGTTATTAATTTTAACCATTAACATTAGGCATGAATTTCAGCTTTAGTTATGAATGAGTAATCTCAACAGTACGGTGCTAATTTGACCGTACTGTTTGATGATTTATGCGAAGCTAATGGTTATGCAGCAACGATATTTTGATTTGCTGTTTGAGCGAATTTTTTACATTTCTGGAGAAACTCAGTGCACTCTAATTTATCAACAACAAACGCTAACGCGGTGAATTATGAGCGAGCTAATATTGTTGTTTCTCCATTGCGACAGCAAATATCGCAAGAGCTTCACAATAGACCATCTCCTCAGGTTTATGTGCCCACTTCAATTACACATCTAGCTGTACGCATAACTGAGCAAGAACGTGATTTAGAATATCAGCAAATATATACCTTATGTCAGCGTTACAACGTCAATCCTCCCATACGTGAGGCAAGTTGTTATTATCAAGATTTTGGTGGTTTTGAACTTCGTTGGGAGCGCCATTTGGAGTTTTCAAGTTATAGTTTTATTCGCAAAGGGCTAGGTAAATCACTTTTTGATGGTTATGCCACTGAGTTCTTACCGCAAGAATGGTTTGATAATATTGTCGGTGAGCTAGCAAGTGCAGTGAATTTAGTGATTCACGAAGAAGATCTATCTGAACAAGCCCTCTATCATGCCTTTGAAGGTCACCAAGTGCTTGGCAGTAATGTTGCAGATGATCGCGCCAATGTTTATACCTCATTTAAATTACACAGTGATGGCTTTAGCCGAATTCTCATTCAAAGTAAGTTACTTAATAGTTATCAAGCTGGGCGTTTAATACAGCGCATGTTAGAAATTGAAACCTATCAAATGATGGCGTTGCTGAGTTTACCTATTGCCCGATCGTTATCGCCTAAAGTGGCAAAAATGGAAAACGATTTAGTCGCTATTAATCAGCAAATGGCTGATAGCCAAAAAGTTAATGACGGCGAAATGCTCGACAAACTTTCAGAGTTAGCGGGTAAAACCGAACAACTTATTGCTGATATTAGTTACCGTTTTAGTGCGACCAATGCGTATTATGAATTAGTGTGTTCTCGGCTAAAGCAATTAAAAGAAAGTGATATTGCAGGAACTGAACGAATTAATGAATTTGTTACTCGCAGGCTTAGCCCAGGTATTCGAACGTGTCAGGCATTGTCTGTGCGCTTAGAAGATCTAACCCGACGTATTGCTCGTGCAAGTAGTTTATTAAGAACCCGAGTTGACCTAGCTATAGAACAACAAAATCAACAACTGCTGTCAGCGATTAATCAGCGTGGTGTAGTGCAATTACGTTTGCAGCAAATGGTCGAGGGAGTTTCTGTCGCTGCTATGGCTTATTATTTAATGGGCTTACTCGATTATGTTTTGAATGCGATAAAGTCTTCAGGTTTCTCGGTTAATAAGGTAATGGTCAAAGGATTTGCAGTGCCTATTATTTTGATTTCTACTTGGTTGTTGGTTCGGATTGCTATTCGTTACATTAATAAAGGGAAAGATTAAAAAGTTAAATAAAATAATGTCGTTTAATCAATTTCACAGGTATACCTTCAACTTTTATGTGATATCGTCAAGATTTTAAGTGAGCGGTAGAACAGTGTGCTAAAGACATTATATTCATTTTATCCTCCTTATATCATCCTAAAGCATTACACCTTTATCGTACGACTAAAGGGCAGTTTATTTGGTTAAGTTGGCTCATTTTATTTACGGCTGAATTTTTTATTATAAATACACATTTATAATAAAAACCGGAAGCATAAAATGACTAAACTATTTAAAGTAAGCGTGATCTCTGCAACATTAGCTATGGCCGCATTTAACAGTAATGCCGCTGTTGAAATTTACGAAAATGACGGTATGACTTTTAGTGCCGATGGCTTAGTAAATATATTCTATGTAAACAGCTCAATTGAAACTACCGACGCTAGCGGCAATGCCAGCGACAGAGATCAATCTCGTGTTCGTATGGGCTTTTTACCGAACAATATTGGCTTCAACTTCACTAATCAATTGTCAGATTTAAAAATAGGTATGCGATCTTCATTTTGGGTTTCTGTTAACGACACAGATCAAAGCAGAGACGCAACCCCCGATGATTTAGGTACAGGTTCGTTAATTGACGTTAGACAGTTTTACGGCACAGTCAGTGGTGATTGGGGGGAAGTTTTACTCGGTAAAGATTTTGGTCTTTTCAATAGAGCTAATATTTTAGGCGATGAATTATTATTGGGTTATGGTCAAACGTCAGACTTTTTTGGTTTGGTTGATGGCGGTAATGTTTCATTCGGTAATATTAGTACTGGTTATACTTACCCTTTTCCAAAAGCACAAATTACTTATCGTTCGCCAGAAATGAATGGTTTCAATTTAGCGGTTGGCATAATGGACCCCAATAAAACCGGCGCTGATTCATCTGAAGACTTACCACGGTTTGAAGCTGAGTTGATGTACACAACAAGTATTGATGATACAACAATAAAAGCTTGGGTGAGTGGTGTTACTCAGTCAAGTGAAGCGAATGGTGTTGAACAAGATCAGTCAGGTATTGGTTACGGCGCTAATGTTAAGTTTGGAGGTTTATCAATAACGGCATCAGGCTATAGTTCAGAAGGCTTAGGTCATGTTGCTGGTTTAGACAGTATTGTTGGTGACGATGCTATTGAATCTGACGGTTACTTAGTACAGGCATCTTACACCATGGAAGATAACCGTTTTGTAGTTACTTACGGTGAAACTGAAGTGAAAAATACCGGCAGCACTTTAGATGCAACGCATACCAATACAGGTGTTGCTTATTTTAGAACATTGCGCCCAGGTCTAACACTTGTATTTGAATATAATAACACTGAAGCAGATGTTACTGACTCGATGGTAGGTGAAGATAATAATACCTTTGCTATTGGTTCTGTGATTACATTTTAATAGTGATTCATAATACTTTAAGTACATTTCAATAAAATATATAAATACTTGGAAAACGCAATACTGGAGCTAGACAAAGAACAATTATTGCGTTTTTCAACGGTAGGCACACCAAAAGATGAGTTTTCTACAACTTTAGGAGGGTTAAATTATTAACGGTAACCTGTTATGGTTAGGCCGCTTATTCATTTTACGGTAGTGCTTTTATGTATAAAATTTTGGTTGCAGATGATCATCCGCTTTTTAGAGATGCAATCGTTAATATTATAGGCATAAAGTTTCCTGGTTCAACGACCTATGAAACGGAAGATGTTGAGTCAACATTAGCATTTGTGAAAGAAAACGATGATATAGATTTAATACTTTTAGACTTGAATATGCCTGGCATGTCGAGCCTTAATGGTTTGCTAGATATTCGTAACGAATGCCCTACAGCGCCTGTTGTAATCGTATCAGCAGAGCAAGAAAAGCAGAAAATATTACAAACTATTTCTTATGGCGCAGTGGGCTTTATTTCCAAATCTTCTTCTAAAGATATTATTGGGGAAGCAATAGACAGTGTATTTCAAGGTAATGTCTATTTGCCTTCAGATATTATGCGCTCGCAAGTTAACGACACTAGTACAAAAAAAGAATTTCAAGTTGCCCCAGAAAACATCTCATTACTTACTCGTCGTGAATTAATTGTGTTAAAACATTTAACTAAAGGCGAAGCAAACAAACAAATTGGTTTTAATTTACATATTTCTGAGACTACAGTTAAGTCACATGTTTCTTCAATTTTGAAGAAGTTAGGTGCGTCTAATCGCGTTAAAGTCGTGTTAGGGTGTAGCGATGTTGACTTTAATCAGTACTTAAAACGTTAGTTGAAAGCAGGGGGCTATTTTAGCGTCCCCCACTTATCTATTCGGTGTATTAGTGCATCATTAGTGTTTTACCCAACCCGAAAGCGGTTCGCAAGATTTTGCATTGTGGTGGCTAGGCAAGCTTGTTCTTTTGCTGTTGCTGCTATTTGGGCAGCACCCGTTGCGGTTGCTGTCGATTTTTGTTCTATATCTATAATGTTTTTTGCAACGTTTTGAGTCACTGTTGATTGTTCTTCAATTACGGTGGCAACTTGCTCTGTCATAGAGAAGATAGTACTTATGGAATTGGTTAGATCTTGTAGGCTATGCTCGACATTCTTTGAGCTATCTACCGCTATTATGGCTTTTTGTTGGCTTTGTTCAATTACTTGATGGGCCGCTATTGCATCTGTTTGTAAAGAACCGATGAAAGATTCAATTTCTAAGGTAGACTGTTGAGTTCTCTGCGCTAAGGTTCTTACTTCATCTGCTACAACCGCAAAACCACGGCCTTGCTCGCCCGCCCGGGCAGCTTCAATAGCAGCATTAAGTGCTAATAAATTTGTTTGCTCTGCAACAGATTTAATTACATCAACAACTTTGGTTATGTTACCGCTACTGGTGTGCAAGTTATTAATTTTTTCGGCTAAGCTTTCAATTTCATGAGATAAAGCTTCAATTGAGTTATACGATGCTTTTACCACGTCAAGACCATTCTTTGCTTGTATGTCGGCTTCTTGAGCTGAATTTGCTGTTGCTTGAGTACTAGAAGCAACTTCTTTTACCGTGGCTGATAGTTGCTCAACTGCGGTCGCAATAGCGCCTATTCCTACTTGCTGATCTTCTAGTGTGCTGGCGTTATACTCACAGGTTACTGAGGTCTCTTCTGCTGCGGCAGATAAGGTATGGCTAGTGTTTGAAATTTCATTAATGGTATTTGTAAATTGTTCAAGGGTAAGGTTTAAAGCAAGAGAAATTTGGCCGAATTCACTTTTACCTTGAAGTTTAGTTCGAACAGAAAGATCATTTTTATCTCTTACTTTGCTTAAAACAGAAGTCAGTTCATTGACTCTTGAGGTTAAATCTTTAATTGATATTGTGGTTACTATTGTCACTAAAACCAGCACAAACACGCTGGTAAATATATTTATAAGTAAGGTTGTATTTGCTTTGTTATAGTTGGTTTTAGCTAATAAAAGCAAGTTGTTGGCAACGTGATCTTCAACCTTTTTAAGCAGTCCAATTCTTTTTGTTGCCTGTTCAAACCAATAAAGGGCGTCAATTGAAAAATTAGCATTAACGCTTTTGGCTATATTGCGCATTCTGATAATTTCTTCTACGGCAGGGTTAGCTGTTTGCTCTTGATAATATTGTGCATTTTCGGTGCTTGTAGTCGCTAAAAAATTGTCGATATAGGTATTTTGCTCTGTTACTAAAGTTATAAATTTAACAAAAACACCAGCTTTAAATTCATCGAGGATGAAAGTACTGCTCATTACTGCTCGCTCAATTCCGGCGCGCTCTTTACCTTGTAAGAAATTATAGTAGGCAAAAGTTTGCTCAGTTAAATGGGCGTCAGTACTGAGCTCTGCAATGATAGCTGATACAGAAAGTAGTTTACTATTGAGGTTAGTATAAAAGCCGATTGCCGATGCACTATCAATATTTAAATTAGTTACTCTAGTGCGTATTGAGTCAAGCTTGTTCAGCTCTAACGTTATAGTATTATTCAACTCAACGATTGATTTATCTTCAAAACTGTTTTGTTCTAAAAACGACGTACGACCTGCATTCTTTTCGTCACTTATTTTTCGTTGTTTACTCAGTGTATTATTGAACTTTTTTCCTGCAGAGCTTAAAAAACCAGCGGTAGCTCCTCGTTCTTTCTGTAGCTCGTGTACTAATTCGCTGTAGGTAATAGAAAGCTGAGTTAACTGAGCAAGTGTTTCCATTTCATTATTAATCGAGTAATTATGTTTTATGGTTAATGCACTTAGCCAGATAAAGCCAAAAAGGGGTAGCGCTAGTATAATAAATATTTTATTTTTGAAAGAGATATCAGAAAATGTCACAACTTATCCTTTGAGTAAGAGTATTCAGACTTAACAGTTAGTCGACGTTAGTTATACAAAATATAAAGGACAAAATAGGGAGCAAATTAAGTGAATAAATTTGAGCTTGTCCCTTTGATGTTTATTTTTGTATAAAGTGTCTACATCCCTAAATCTAAGCGTATTTTCAGTATAGAAAAAATATTAAATCTAGCCATTAATTTTTAAATTATAGTTGATGTTACAGTGAGATAGCACAGCCGTAAAAAGCTTAAGGTTGCAAAAAAATAAATAGCACTGCTAGGTTTTATGGTTAAATAAAACTTAGTTTGTTGCTGTTTTACGATTCTATTTTATTTTTACTTATCACTAAATTCAAATAATCAGTTGCTTCATCAGTAAAGAGTAACGATGTTTTAATTTCGTCTATGTAGTCGTCTGCAAGCGTTTCTTTTGTCATTCTTAGCTGTAATTCACTGATCAGTTTTGCTTCGTAAACGTAGCAAGCAATAGGGAGCTTTTGATGTAATGCGGGTAATAATGCTGCACGCTTTACTTTGGTTTGTAACGCTAGAACTTCCAGGATAGAAGATGGGAAGTTCCAATGCTTAGCGATAAAATAAGTGAGTTTTTTTGAATTTTTTGCCATAACACTTTTAAATAATGTTGAGTTAGGTTGGCAGTCAGGGTGCACCACGTCAAACGCATCAATCATAAGTTGGTAAATAATAACGTCGCCTAAATTAGAAATTAGTCCAATAAAGTAGGCTTGGGCAGCATCGTTTTTAATATTCGACTTCGATACTAGTGTTTTAGCGTTAACGCCTGTAGACAAGCTATGTTGCCAAATTTTTTGCCCGTACTGACGAAAGTAAATACTTGATTGTGGTACAAGTTTATTCACAAAACCGTTGATAACACCTTCTGAAAGACCTTGTGCACCTAACACCATAAACGCTGACTTAAGATCAATAACTTCTTTGCCATTGCGATTATAGTAAGTTGAATTGGCAAGCTCTAATACTTTTGCCGCGATGGCGGGTTCTTGCTGAATTAATGAAATAAGTTCGTCAGCGTCAAAGTCGTCATTATTTAATTGCTCAATTATTTTTGTTAACGACATGGGAAGTATCGGCAGGGCGTCGAGGATCAACTTTGGATTTTGTAATAAGCTTTCAACCTTATCAGAAATAAATTCAGATAATTCGTCGTTATGTGATGATGTGAAGCTGTTAGGCATGCCAAACAAATAATCATAAAAAGCTTGGTGGTATTCTTCTTCAAACGAGAAGTACCTTAACGGTTGATTATTGGTATGGTTATCAGCGCTATTGCTTTGCTGAATGTTGTGCTGAATGTTGTGCTGAATGTCAGGCGATACCTTTTCTTTTGGGGCTTCGCTTTTTTTAAGATCTTCAAAATAATATAAATTAGTGCTGTTAGCGGCTTTCTTTTTAAATATTTTACTAATAAGTTTTTTAAACATAAATGTGTAAGATCACTGTATGCAATAAATAAGAGGTAAAATAAATTGAGCAACATTTACTAAGCTAGCAGTAAAATGGCAATTAATTTATTGGTTTGAATATTTATTATAATATTTGTTTTCTATCTTGTATTGAGTTTTTTGTTGATTAAAGATGAATTATTAAAAATAATTTGAGGTAAGGGGTACCACAATTTATTCGTTGTAGAATAAATTGTGGTTTATTTTTGCTTAGCCGCTTTTATGGTTAAACTCGTAAGTTAATGAAACGAAAACTGAACGTGGCTCGCCAACAAAATATCGATAACTGCCAAAGCCAAAGTCGGCGCGTTCTGCGTAATCTTCATTAGCTATATTTAAAACGCGTGCGCTTATCGTTAAACGATTATTAATTTTAGTGCTAGCACGTAAGTTTAATAGGTTATGCCCCTTATATTGTGCTGTGTTTTCGGGGTTAAGGTAGTAGTTTCCTAAGTGCGCCCATTCAAGTTCAACTTTGCTTTCTTGTGCACCTTGCCAGCCCAATTGTACACTACCCATGTGTTGTGGTGCGGTATCAATTTCATTGCCATTGATGTTTTCGCGACTCAGCGTTAATGAGCTTTCGTAGCTATGATTAGCTAAGGTACCGTTGGCTTTAAGATAAAAGCCTTTTGGTAATTGATAACCTAAGGCGAATTCAATACCGTTATGGCTAGTTTCACCATTGCTGATGATTTGTCGGTTGGTATCTTGAAAGATAAAGTGCTTTTTATTCATAGTAAATGCACTAACATCGTAGAAAAAACGCTGTGTTTGGCCGCGAACGCCTAGTTCTATAGAGTCAACTTGTTCAGGTTTTAGGTCTGTAACACTTTGCCCAGCTTGCAGGCGAAATAGCTCGGTTGCTTGTGGAGCACGGTAGCCGGTTGAGTATTGGGCATAAGTTGTATGTTGTTCACTCAGAAAATAGTGACCGCCAAATTGATATGACACTTCGTCAAATTTTGTATTTTGATCACTAGGGCGGGTAAATCGGCAATTACTTATACCAGCCTCGCATGCACTACCGTTACTGAGTTTATTATCGTAATCGTATTTCGTGTGCTCGTAGCGTAAACCTGCACTTAAAAATAGTTGGTCTGAAACCGTCCAATTTACTTTAGCAAATGGTGAGTAAACTTGTGCATTAACATCGTAATTATAATGCTCGCCTTGCGGTATTGTGGGTGAAAAGTCATCGGCTTGTGATTCAATTAATTCGCCTTGCGTTAGGTCAACGTCAAGCCCAATTAACCAAGTTAAGCTTTGGTATTCTTTTTCATATTGCGATTTAATGCCTAGCCCTTTTTGGCTGTTCTCTTCTAGTGATTTCCACGGTAAAAAGTGTTGAAGAAACGCCATATCGGTATAGCGCAGGTAAGGGGTAATACTGACGTTACTTGTATCGTCGATGTTATAAGAAATTTCACTGTAGGCTTTAACACTTTTATTATCTCTAAATGCTTCAGGATTCGGATTGTTGCGTTTAACACTTTTGTTTTGATAAGCGTTTTCACCATTAATAAACCCAGCGGTTTCTTGGTTTAAATTAGTCACGCTGAACACACTTTTAATATTGAATTGAGCATCTTGAAATTGATGGATAACATTTAATTTTTGTTGTTCAAAACCGCTGTCGTCTTTATAACCGCCATCATGACTTAAATTACCATAAACCATAAAAGCATGTTGTTGGCCTGTTTTTCCTGCTGAAAATTGACCACTAAGGTAGTCGTTTGGCCCTAAAGTTGCGCCGACATAAGCGTTTGATTGTTCAAATGGGTTTGGGGTAATAACATTGATAACTCCATGTACGGCATTTGAGCCATAAAGCGTGCTTGAAGGACCTCGTAATACTTCAATACGAGCCGCTTGTTCAGTGTTAGCGTCAAATAATTGGTTGGCATTACAAAACCCTGGCGCTCGTAAAGAAATGCCATCTTGTGCGATGTAAAACGCGCCACAACCGCCTGCACCGGTTAATACAGGTGAGCGAATAGCCGTTAAATGTTCTTGCCCGTTGCCTCTGCTTATCCAGCCGCCAGGTACGCGTACAATAGCTTGGTTTATATGTTGCTGATTGATAAAAGCTATATCGTCAGCTGTTACCACTGACAGGTTGCTATCAAGCGTATTCAAGCTGTTTTTACTGCGAGTTGCGGTTACGGTAATTTGTTCTATTGGCTGTAGCGCTTTATTATTTTCAACCCTTGGCGTGTTTACATCGACTGATGTTACTGGGATTTGTGCAAGTGTTGGCATACTGGTAAGTAGAAGGGAGAAAGTAATGGCATTTATTTTCAAAGTAACATCCTAACGCCTAAGGCGTAATATCTTTTTATTATTGGTCCGATAAATGAGAAGGTTCGGACCTAGTATTTGGCTTTCAGTACAATTTTTTGGAGTTATTTATTTTCAAGTAAAAAATTACGTATATATTTCAAGTGTTGTTATACAAAATCAAAATATAATGTATGGCTTCGCCTACCTTGTAAGTTCACTTTCTTTGCTGAATACAACAATTATTACATGTTGTAACAGGTTAAACTAACTGAAATTAATCTTTAGTGTGAGTTAGTTTACCCTGATGTTTTTTAGCACGCTTTTTTTATATTTTAATATTTATAATAAATTTACAGGTATAAGGTGATGAACAATAAGCAGAGCTATACATGTTTATTTTGAAAAAGCATATAGCTTAGGTGAGTAACTGTGGAGGGGGAGGGTATTCTGTAACTTTTATCAATAACATCTATGCTTTATGAAAAATAATTTTACTAATCAAAACTTATTAAAAGCTTAGGCGCATAAAATGAACAGCAGGCCAATTATTGAAATAACGCTAGCTTTAGTCAATTAACCCCGTTTATTAGTAGTAACAAACGGGTTTAACTTTATGCATTTTTTTGATTTTTACTTTGTTATCACTTAAAGCTAAAGTGCTTAAAACAGTGCTGGCTGTTAACTAGTTATGACTATTTTCTAACTGGTAAAAAGTAGCTTGAACGTAGTCGTTAGCTTCACCGGTATTATTTTGATTATAAACCCCAGCTTTAAAGTACATATATTGGTCGCTTTTATCATAACCGCTATTACTCATATTTACTTCTTGTACTATGTTGGCTTTTCCTTGGCGAATAATGGTAACGGTTAATTTGTCACCCTCAACATTAATGCGATAGCTAAACACTTCGTTTAGGGCAATGCCATCTTCAGGATTTCCTGCATTGCTAGCGCGAGAACCAATAAGGTTGTACCACTGCTCTTTGCCTTGGCCCTTTAATGGTTCGTGTGCCATGTAAATTACGCCTTTGTCGTTATGAGGTAATTTGCGATAATATAAACGAACGGGTTCGTCTTTTGTGGCATGAATTTGGCCTATTATTACTCTACCCACTTGTTTGTCGTCGCCGGTCGTGGTGACATGATTAACCGCTAAAGTGGCGTCTAAAGTGCCATCTACTCCGCCTGATTTTTTTCTTACATTGCGCTTTGCGGTGCTAAATACCCAATTATTTTCGGTGATGCCTTTGGTTTTTATTCTCATATCACCTTTGCGCAGCATTTCTCTTAATTCGCTACGAGTATATTTGGTGTTTTTAGAGGTTTTAGGCCCTTGAATTGGCGCGGTGAACACCATGCCACCGTCTTCTGCGGTATAAAATAAGGGTTTTATTGATAAGCCTTTAACTAGGTAAGTTTCGGGCACGTTGTCAGCTATACCATCTTTATTGGTATCAACAGGTAAGCTGATACTCCAGTCAGATAAGTCGAAGTTATCAGCGGGTCTTGCTGTTGAATCAAGTGTAATAACTTCGTTTCGGCTATTTTTTAGCTCTGCGGCTTGCAGGTAACTTTGTCCGCTTAACGCTAGAAATAAAGTAATGCTTAATAAACTTTTAATAGGGGATAGCATTGTGTATACCTTTTATATTGAGTGATAATACCCGATTAACAATATCAAAACCGATAAATTGTTCATTTTATTGACTAAAACTTTTACAAAAAAATAGCGCTAACATGAGCGCCATTTTATTAGTTTTGAATATTGCTATTTCAACTTGTTAATTGCTTATAATCTATCAGCTACAATAGCTTCATTTGTTGAGCTGTTGTAAGGCGAAGCAGGGTTGTCGGTATCAAGAGAGCCACCTACCGCATAACTTGTACTTTCAAAATCATCTGAAAATACTTCTGTTGTGCCTTCTAAATCAGAGTATAGTTTAATATCGTCTATGTAGAATGCAGTTGCTACGGTGGCATCATTGTCGCCAATTCTGAATACTAAGTACTGAACACCGTCCATAATTGTTTCAAAATGAGTACCTAAAGTTCCATCTGATTTACCGCTATCATAAGTCGGGAAAGCCTCAGTTGAAACAGGCGTACCATTTATTGATAAGGTTATTAGTGGCGCTTGGGTGGCACTTGCACTACTTGCATCCCAGGTAATATCAATATCAACCCATTCTGTACCGGTAAATGTTGCATCAGTATCAACCGTGCCTTCTTGGCCACGAATTACATAGTTACCTTCTTTAACTCTTAATTCTACAAGCTCATAGCCGGTGCTAACTTTGCTACCAAACACGCCAATATAGGCATCTTTAAAGTCAGTATCGGTGTCGTTAGGGTTATTATTTACAGCGTTGGCTTCTTTTCTAAATGATACGCTTAGTTTACCAACGTCTAAAGATGCAATACTTTCATCGCTAAGTTTAAATCTTAGCTCACCCGTATCGGTAGAACCATCGCCAATACCTACGCCCATGGTATCGGTAATTTTAGCGACTTGTAAGTTACCTTCAGATGGATCCGCTGGTGGATTGGCAGGAGGATCACTCGGGTCGCTGCCAATTTCACCTTCTCTGGTGACTTCAGCAACAACAGCTTCGTTGGTTGAGCTGTTATAAGGCGATGCACTGTTGTCAGTATCAAGAGAGTCATCAACTGCAAAGTCTTCAAAGTTATCGGCAAACACTTCAACTGTACCGGCTACATCAGAAAACAGCTTAATGTCGTCTAGGTAAAATGCGGTAGCAACCGTGGCGTCGTTATCACCAATTCTGAAGGTCATGTGTTGCACACCATTCATAATAGTTTCAAAGTGCGTACCTAAACTGCCATCTGTTTTGCCACTATCGTAAGTTGGAAAGGCTTCGGCTGAAACAGGTGTGCCGTTAATTGCTAAAGTAATTAATGGCGCTTGTGAAGCACTGGCATTTGTTGCATCCCAGGTGATATCTATATCAACCCATTCTTCGCCAGTAAAAGTAGCGTCTGTATCAACCGTGCCTTCTTGGCCACGTATTACATAGTTGCCTTCTTTTACTCTTAACTCTACAAGTTCATAGCCAGTACTTACTTTACTGCCGAATATACCAATATAGGCATCTTTAAAGTCGGTATCAGTATCGTTTGGATTGTTGTTTACCGCATTAGCTTCTTTTCTAAATGCCAGACTTAATTTGCCAGTTACTAGCGGGTCAATACTTTCATCGCTCAGTTTAAATCTAAGCTCACCCGTATCGGTAGAGCCATCGCCAATGCCAACACCCATAGTGTCAGTAATTTTAGCTACTTGGCTGGTTACAACATCTGCGGGTTTTACAATAACTGGGTCAGTTGGATCAGAAAGTGTATCTTCTGGGAAATCATCATTATCAATATAGGTAGCTGAAACCGTTATCGTTTTAGTGAGTTCAGCTTCAGTTAATATGTATGTTGCACTGGTAGCATCAGCAATTGCTACGCCATCAGCCATCCATACATAGGTAATTGGCGTGTCACCAGAGCCATTTTCGTCGGTAATAACGGCTGTTAGTTCAAAATCTACATAAGCATCACCTGTAATAGCAACGCTACCGGCACTTGGTACTGCTGGAACTTCAATAACGTCAGTTTCGGCTGATATGGCTTTTTCAACATTACCATCGTTGTCTGTGAAGTTAACTACGAGTGAAATCATAGAGCCTACATCGGCATCTGTAAGAAGGTATGTACTAGAGGTAGAGCCAGAGAGCACTTTGTTATCAGCAACCCAAGTGTAAGTTACATTGGCTGGGTCAAAACCATTACCATCGCTTATTGTCGATGTTAATGTTTCTCCTGTTGTAGGATCTCCTGATATTTCGACATAGCTGATAGCATTTCCTTCTGAGCCTGTTACGCTGCCATCATCACAAGCCATTAACGCTAATGCGCTTGTTATTGCTATTACCAATTTCGTTTTCATTTAGTCTCTCCCCGACAAATTTTATTATATTTTTAATCGCTGCTTTGAGAAATAACATTGTTTCGGTCATTTTATCTACAAGAACTGCTGATACCGATACTTACAATAACTTACCAATCTGTCAACCAATTATTGTATTTAAAGTGATAAAACTTCCTGTTGTTGGTGGCTATATTCAAGTGTTTTTAGGCGAGTAATATGTTTTTTAAACAGTTAAGTAATTGTATTTATGTTAATAAACTTAATGTTATTACCAATTTGTATTGTTACGATTACTGAGATTTTAAATTCATGATTACAGTAACTAAAACAGCCAAATAAATAAGGCTGTTCGTCATTAAGTTATAATTTCTGTAGTGCGTTTAGTAACGCTAATAGCGTTATTGTTCTTGATATCCGGTATGGCTATTGGAGATTTTGTAAAAGGTTGTTTGCACATAATCTTTGGCATTTCCGGTATTATTTTGATTATAAGCGCCGGCTTTAAAGTACATGTATTGCCCACCTTGATCGTAGCCACTTTCAGTCATATCAACGATTTGAGTAACATCGGCTTTGCCGGCTCTTGTGATTGTTAAGGTTAACAAGTTAGCCACTACTTTTATTTGATAGCCAAAACGTTCATTGAGGGCTATGCCGTTTTCAGGGGTAGTCGCACTTTGTGAGCGATTGCCAATTAACTCGTAATAAATATCATCTCCGCCTTCAACTTCATGGGCTAAGTAAATTGAGCCTTTATTGTTGCCAGGCAGTTTTCGGTAATACACACGAATAGGTTCGTCATTATTTGCATGTATTTGACCGATAATGACACGGCCAACCTGCGATTTGTCGCCTGTTTCAGTAACATGGTTCACGGCCAGTTCCGCGATTAATTCACCATCTACTCCACCTGCGGCATCTAGGTCGTTTTCAGGTGCACTTGAAAATACCCAATTGTTTTTATTTACCCCTTTAACGTTAATATTGGTATCGCCACGTCTTAACATTTCTCGAAGCTCTGTGCGGGTATATTTGGTGTTGGTCGAGGTTTTAGCTCCTTCAATCGGGCTTCTAAAAACTAAGCCGCCTTCGTTATTCATAAAGAAAAACTCAGCGTTAAAATAGTCATTATTTAAGCGAGACTCATAAATGCTTTCTGCTTTACTGCTAGAAGCTTCATCAACAGGAATACTTAAGTACCAGTCGGTTAATTCAATGTTAGAGCTTACATCTGCTAAGCAGCCAAAAGCTTCAACTTCAATAATATTATTGGTGCTATCAATATTGCTGCCTTTAGGGATTATTTTGATATATTGTGCAGAATGCTCTGCTATTTCAATAAACTGGCTACGGGTAGTTAATGCATCGGTTATTTGATCAGCCACCACACTGGTCCATGTTTGCTTATCTTTTGATACTCCAACATCGTAGCTATAGCTTCGCTGATCGGTGTTAAGCCACGTTATTGACAAGCCTTTGACTAATGACAAATTTTCTAAGGTTAAAGTTAGCTGGGCAGAGTTTTCAATTGATGACCAACGAGATTCAGGCAAAAACTTAGCATCAATAACTTGGTTAGCAGTATAGCTATTTAAGCTATTAGTGGCGTTAGCTTCAACAATATTGAGCTTTGCTAAACCTGTGCAGGTAATATCTGAATTTATCGGGGCAACTGGTGGTTCTGTAGGCGCTTCAACAGGTGGGACTGAAGGTGGTACAGCAATAACTTCTTCGGGTGCTTTATCAGCGGAACCAGAAGAAGACTTGCAACCAATAAATAGTATAAAAATGCATAGGTAGAGTGGAGTTTTGTAGATAGACAATTTTTTCACCTCAATAATAAAACCGAAACTCGTCGTTAATTTGACTTACCAATTTAACTTACCAAAGTTTGTTTTGATAAGTGAGGTAACTATAAAATGTAATACCAAAGAGGAGGTCTGTAAAGCGTTGGTTTTTCGAACGGTGTAATAATTTGACTTTATAATTGATGCTGAGAGTATCTGGCTTTTATTTTTCAATTATGAAAATAACTATAATATCAGTTGTTTAATGGCTTAAGTCGCCTTTAAGCTATTTGAATAGAATGTTGAAAGTGTTTTATGCATTAGCTTTGACGTTTATTTAGAATCTAAAGGCTAGTAATGCGCATACAAGAGCAGGCTAACAAGATAAATGTTAGCCCTTTATTTGTTGGTAACTCAATACAAGTTGTTGTTAAATAAAAATATTAACTTTGTGGCAACCTAGTTCTTATGAGATTTTTTATGTTTAAACCAGTTGTAGGCTTTATAAACCACAATCGCGAAGATGGTCCAAAACACACTATGGTAAAAAGTATGAAAAGAGCCTTCGCCTAATGCGTGATCTGTATGGGCAAAAGCTTGGCTAGTAAAGAGTATTAGGTAGCTAATAAGTAATGTTAAAAACTTCATATTTGATCCTTTTTCTTGTTAATTTGTTTATTGTTCTTTTAAAAATATGTTCAATTTTTTAGTGAGGTAGCGGTTAAAATATTAAA